>SDBU01000028.1_pt1 | contig 199896 bp, 208 predicted proteins | sample 2277071 | NCBI WGS metagenome assembly SDBU01 (sample SAMN10397929, study PRJNA504765) | marine sediment metagenome | isolation source: marine sediment core GS08_GC12, 126 cmbsf | place: Arctic Ocean: Gakkel Ridge, Loki's castle | collected 2008
CTTCCTTAAGAGGGTTTCAATATCTTCTATTACCTCGTCCATCACCTCGGCGCTGGCTGCCTGTACGACGATTGACTGCACAGCGTCTTCCCCGCTGGGCGTCGTCTGGGAGAACAACCGGGTCTGAAAGGTGGTTATCGGTGTTATTACCATCTCATCCCAGCTGAACCCGAAAGATGACATACCCCTGGGCTCCAAAACGCCGATGACGGTAAACCGTTTATCCTTCATCTTGACCCGCTGCCCGACAGGGTCATCGCTGCCAAACAGGTCTTCCGCGGTTTTACTCCCCAACACCACCACCATATCCCTCCTGGCTATATCTACATCAGAAATATACCGCCCCGACGCTATCTCAAAATCATACAACTGCTGAAATTCGGGAGTGGTACCCTCTATCACGACGCTTACGCTTTCATTGCCGGCTATTAGCTTAACAAAGCTCTCGTTAGTCGGATTTACGGTTATCACCGAGCGGATGTCGCGCATAGCCTCCGCGTCATCCATGGTAAGACTGGCAGTGGCCATGCCGGGAGCCATTGCGGCGATTTCCGGTGCGTCTGGATTGGCCGGCGTCACAAAGAGCAGGTTGCTGCCCATCTCTTCAAAAGTGGAGGTAATGTAATTTTGGAGACCCTGCCCAACGGACATGAGAACAATAACGGCTCCTACCCCTATTATCATGCCGAGCATGGTCAGCGAGGAGCGCAGCTTGTTGACGAATAACGACCTGATGGCAATGACAATAGAATCAAAAAATTTCACCGATCTCTCCCACGGTTTAATTCAGAATTAGTTGCCAGTATCCTTTCGTTTACGTATCGTAGTATCATTGTTTTTCAACTTTTTCGTCACTGATAATCCTGCCGTCCAGCAGGCGTATTATACGCTGAGTCTGCCTGGCTATGTCCATTTCATGGGTGATCAGAATCACCGTAATCCCTTCCTGGTGAAGCTGGCTGAAAATACGGGTAATCTCCGTGGTGGCGGAGCTATCCAGGTTGCCCGTGGGTTCATCCGCTAGAATGAGCGACGGTTTGTTTACCAGTGCCCGGGCAATGGCCACGCGCTGCTGCTCGCCGCCGGACAGTTCGGTGGGTTTATGGTTTGCCCGTGCCCCCAGCCCGACTCGTTCCAGCGCTTCCATGCTTCTCTTGCGCCGCTGTCCGCCGCCACTGTAGATTAAAGGCAGCTCCACATTAGAGAGGGCTGAGGCGCGCGGAAGAAGGTTAAACGTCTGGAAAACAAAGCCGATTTTCTTGTTTCTCAGCTCGGCGAGCGTGTTATCATCGAGGCGGCTGACATCCGTACCTTCCAGCATATACTTACCCGCCGTGGGCTTGTCCAGAAAGCCGATGATGTTCATTAACGTTGACTTGCCGGAACCGGAGACACCAACGAGGGCTACCATCTCTCCCTGGTTGATGGTCAGGTCTATTCCCCTGAGAGCGGGCACCTCAACCTTGCCCATGCGGTAGATTTTCGCGATATGCTCAAGCTGTATCATTTAATGTTCCTGGTTACTACAATTTCCAATACCACAGTTAGTATAAAACATGCCCGATATTACTGGCGCTTACTCCTGGCAAGGATCGTTTCTCCAGCCTTGAGGCCGCTGACAATTTCCGTATCGAAGCCATCGCTGATGCCAACTACTACGGCTCTTTCTTCCAGCTCATCGTCGTCAACGACAACGTTGACTACGGGATTGCCCTCGCTATCTTCACTGATGGCGCGATCAGGCACCAGCAGGACATCGGCGCGGCTGGTCAGAATGATGTCAGTCTCAGCACTCATGCCGACCCTCACGCCGGAATCATCCGGGACATCGAGCTCAATTTTGACTTTGTAGACGACAACCCCGCCGACCTTGAGCGGTACCGGGTAGATGGTAGCAACAATACCGGCGAACTCCTTGTCGGACAGTGCGTCAAGGGTTAGAATTACCTCCTGACCTATCTCCACGTCAGTGATATCGATTTCATCCACTTCCACCACCAGTTCCAAGCTGGTGGGGTCAATCAGCTTTATTATCTGTCTGGGCGACACCGTTGGTGACGGTATCGTATCGCCCTCTTCCGCGGTAACACTGGCCACTATACCATCGAAGGGGGCAATGATGACCGCCTCTTTCAGGTCTTTCTCCGTTTGCTCCAGCGACTGCCTGGCCAGCGCTACCGACTGTTTGGCCTGGACCACGGCTGCTTTTGCCGCCGCTACTTGCAGTTCCTTTATGGCAATATCTTCACCCATTTCATCGAGGTTTTTCTGGGCCTGGGCTTCGGCCAGTTTTGCTGCCTCCAGCTGCAGCTTGGCGATGGCTACTTCCTCGGTATCATAGACGTTTCTCTTGGCGTCCAGTACTGCCTCCGCGGAGTCCAATCTTATCTGGGCATAGGCTATCGCCGCATCTGACAGGTCCTGGTCCAGTGCGTACTGCAGAAATGCCTCGGCGTTTTCCACGTCTTTCTGTGCGGTTTCAATATCCGGCCAGGTGTATATGTCACGGGTTTCATCAAGGGTATGCTCGGCCGACCTCACGTTTATCTGTGTGTTGAATAAAGCCAACTCCAGCGCGTCCTCTGTATCTAGGGTGTTTTTTAAGTTGTATTCGGCGGTTTTCTGGCTCAGCTCTGCCTGGGTGCGGGCGACCTCAGCCTGAGTAAGTGCGTATTCGGCCTGGTCCCTGGCCAGTTCCAGAGAAGCGGTGTCAAGCTCCGCCAGAATTTCACCCTTGGTAGTCCGGTCACCTTCTTCAATATATATCCTGGCGATACGTCCACCGCTGCCAAAGCTCAGATTTGCATCCTCTGATGTCTCAATGTTACCGCTGCCGCTGACGGTAACCAGCAGGTCTCCCCGTCCCACTTCAACATACTGTTCCTCTTCTTCATCTTCCCCCAGGGGATTGCAGGCAGTCACCGTGGTTAAGATGATTAATAGTAATAAAGCGGCGATGATTCGTAGCTTTTTCATGCTATGCCTCCCGAAAATGATACATAATGGCTTGCTAGCGGCCTCATTTTACCGTTGGGCCAACCTTCTGGTGCTTTTTCTCCCATTTTTCCAGCAGGGTAGGGAACTCCTGTTCCAAAAAGGTATAAACATCAAGCATCTCCTCCAGCCACTTCCTCGTAACGGGGGTATAATCACCAAGCAGCTCCAGCCCGCGCTCGGCAAGCTGCCGAACCATTCTGATTTCGTCGGTAAGTCCGCGACCTATCATACGCCGCCAGGCATCGGAGCGCAGTCGAAAATAGTCATGCCTGACTCCGGGCAGGCTGAGACGCTCAATAAGGCCGAACTGAATGAGAAGGCGGGTCATGGTGCTGATGGAACCCTTGCTGGCCAGTAAGGCTTTGGTAAGCTGTTCCGTAGATTGGTGTGGAGGGTCGGAGATAAGGAGCCAGCCCAGAATGCGGCCGGCCATGCGGGGTATGCCGGTCTGTTCGAAAACGAGGCCGACTTCTTCGGCGAATTGTTTTTCTTCTGCCTGAAGGTTATCCTTCATCCCACCCTTCTCCCAGTCATATTTCTTTCCTATATTATAATATGTATAGAATGTTTTGTCAAGACTGAAAGTATTGAATTTAATAAATTTATTAAAAAAATTAGCGGGCAGGTTCGACGGCGCGAGGCGTGGCAGTGGCTTATTTGCCGAGTTCTTTGGCTCTGTGGTAGGCAGCGGCGACGGCCTGATAGACCAGTTCGCGGAAGTTTTCGTTTTCAAACTGCTGCAGGGCGGCGGCAGTGGTACCACCGGGAGAGGTGACCATACGGCGCAATTCGGAAGGTGATTTCCCGGATTTTTTCAGTAATTGTCCGGAACCGAGCATGGTCTGCAGCACCAGGGCCTGTGCCGTATCCTCGGGAAACCCGATGCGAACCGCAGCCTCAGTAAGGCACTCAACAAAGAGGAAAAAGTAGGCCGGACCGCTACCGCTTATCGCGGTGGCCATATCAAGATACTCTTCAGCAGGGACAAAGATTTCCTTGCCCATGGTGCTCAGGATAGTCCTGGCCTGCTCTTTCTGCGTTTCGGTTACCTCTGGAGTGGTGGTCCAGACGCTGATTCCCTCGCCGATCTGGGCGGGTGTGTTGGGCATTACCCGGACCACCTGGCGATGGTGAAATCCTTTACATAATGTATCAATTCTGGCCCCGGCGATAATGGAAAGGACAAGCTGTCCCGGCTTAATCCGGCCACTTAGCCCGGGCATTATCTCGGGCAGGTTTTGTGGCTTGATCGCCAGAATTATGACTTCGCTCTTTGCCGTGGCATCAGGATTGCTATCGGTAACCGATACCTGATAGGTCTGTTTCAGATACTGGCGGCGTTCATCTTTGACGTCGCTGACGCATATGGCCTGCGGAGTGCTCAGGCCGTGGTTCAGTACGGCGGCCAGTATCGCTTCCCCCATCGCCCCGCCGCCGATAAAGGCTATCTTCATGGTTTCCATTGCTATTTACCCTCACTGCACGACGAAGTTTATCAGTCTGCCGGGCACATATATCTGCTTCAGGATTTTCTTTCCTTCCAGGTAGGCGGTGGCTTTAGTGGCCTTCTCCTGAAGTAGCTGCGGCAGCTCATCCTCGGTTATAGAGACCGGTACCGTAATGCGGTCGCGGAGCTTGCCATTGACCTGGACCACCAGCGTTATCTCCTCATCCTTGGCCAGAGTTTCATCCCACTGCGGCCAGGGCTGGTTGTGAATGCTGTACCGGCGCCCCGTCCTCTCCCAGAGCTCCTCGGTGAGATGGGGGGCAGTGGGTGCCAGGAGGCGGAGCAGGATATCAATTGACCCTTCCCATGTCTGGGTGCTGACGGAGCCGGTCTCCTTTACTTTGGCCAGGCAGTTGCTGTACTCCATCAATGCCGATAGCATAACATTGAAGCGGAATTTTTCCACGTCCTGCGTTACGCGCCGGATGGTCTGGTGAGTAACGCGGGATAATTCTCTCTCCGCTTTCTCGGTGTCGCTGGGCGTAGCTTTTCCATCGGGCCGGTAGCCACCGAGTACCAGTTGCCATATCCGGTTCAGCCAGCGGCTGATGCCACTGATGCTGCTGTCATTCCACTCGCCGCCCTGCTCCCAGGGTGCCAGGAACATGAGGTAAGCCCGAACCGTGTCTGCTCCCAGTTCGGTCACGTACTCGTCCGGGGTAACCACATTGCCGAGCGATTTGCTCATCTTCTGCTTCTCGGCGATTATAATCCCCTGGTTGAACAGGCGGATAAACGGCTCATCGAAGTCGACTATTCCAATGTCACGTAGTGCCTTGATAAAGAAACGGGAGTAGAACAGGTGCATTACGGCGTGTTCCGCTCCGCCGGTGTAGAGGTCCACCGGCATCCAGAACCTGAGCTTATTATCGTCAAAGGGGGCATTGTTAGTGTCAGGGCTGGTATAGCGCAGGAAGTACCACGAAGAGCACATAAAGGTATCCATGGTATCTGTCTCGCGCTTGCCGGGCCCACCGCAGCGCGGGCAGGTGGTATTGACAAACTGCTCGTGGTATTTAAGCGGTGATTCACCGGTCGGTCTGAACTCGGCGTCTTCGGGCAATAATACGGGCAGGTCTGCCTCGGGGACAGGGACGATACCGCATTTATCGCAGTAGACCATGGGGATAGGCGCTCCCCAGTAGCGCTGGCGCGAGATAAGCCAGTCCCGCAACCGGTAGCTGACGGTCCGCTTACCCCAATCTTTCTCCTCGAGGAAGTCCGAAATGGCCTCGATGCCCTGGTCGCTGGGGAGACCGTCGAACCGGCCGGAGTTCACCAGGGTTCCCTCCTCGATGTAGGCTTCTTCCAGCTCTTCACCATGCCAGTCCGGTGGTGCGATCACCACGCGTATCGGAATACCGTATTTTTTGACGAAGAGGAAATCACGCTCATCATGGGCCGGCACGCCCATCACTGCCCCTGTACCGTAGCTCAAAAGCACGTAGTCGGCAATCCAGATGGGTACCTTTTCCCCGTTCAGGCGGTTGGTGCAGTATGACCCGATAAAGACACCGTCCTTTTCTTTCTCGGTGGATAGTCTCTCAATTTCGCTGAGACGTCTGGCTCTCTCAATGTAGGCATCAACCTCGGCTTTTTTATCCGGCGAGGTCAGCACGGCAACCAGCGGGTGCTCGGGCGCGAATACCATGAAGGTGACGCCGAAGGTGGTGTCCGGACGGGTGGTGAAGACCCGGATCTCTTTTTCTGGCACGCCCGGGTGGTCGAGGGCAAAGGATATTTCCGTTCCCTCGCTTCGGCCTATCCAGTTGCGCTGCATGATTTGAATTCGCTCCGGCCAGTCGATGCCGTCGAAGTTCATCAGTTCATCGGCGTATTTGGTGATGCGGAAGAACCACTGTTCAAGGTCGCGACGGGTAACCGTGGTATTACATCGCTCGCAAAGACCACTGCTCAGCACCTGCTCGTTGGCGAGCACCGTCTGGCACTTGGGACACCAGTTCACCGGAGCTTTGCCACGATAGGCCAGGCCGGCTTCGTACAGCTTCAGGAAAAACCACTCCGTCCATTTGTAGTACTCGGGAAGGCAGGTGACCACTTCCCGGCTCCAGTCGTAGATAGCGCCGATGTTCCGGAGCTGGCGGCGCATGTTCTCAATGTTCTGCATTGTCCAGGTGAAAGGGTGAATGCCGCGCTGGATGGCGGCGTTCTCGGCAGGAAGTCCGAAGGCATCAAAACCCATCGGGTGGAGAACATTATAACCCTGCATTCGCTTGAAGCGGGCGTGGACGTCTGACGGCGCCAGGGCATACCAGTGCCCGATGTGAAGGTCTCCGGACGGGTAGGGGTACATCGTCAGCGCGTACCATTTCGGCCTCGGGTCATCATCGCTGACCTGGTAGAGTTTGTCTTTTTCCCAGCGCTGCTGCCATTTCCTATCTAATTCCTGAGGGTTGTACCTGTCTATCATGTATTCTCCGATGCCAGAACGCTATCCGAATGCTCAAAGAGGCAATGAATGAATCTAAAGAAGGGAGATAGTGTGAAAAGAGGGGTATAATCCCCTCTCAGAATACTTCTCTTCCTTGTGGTTCACGACATAAGTCTAGCTCAATTAACCGAGCTTCGTCAACAAGCTGGCCTTTGCTCAGCCGTGGGGCTTTAAAAAGCAGAGAGACTGGATACTCGCTAGCTAGTTATCCAGTCTCCCTTATATCCTTTTTATAATATTGAGATTTATTTAGGCTTTGCCAATTCGGAACATCTTGGTGCCGCAGTTTGGGCATATACCCTGAGTGGCTGGCTTGCCATTCTTCATGGTGATAGATTTGGCATCTTTCATTTCCCGCTTGGCGCGGCACTTCACACAATATGCCTGCATAATTCCCCTCCTTTAAGTTTATTAGGATTAGTAGCAAGAATAAACTATTCATTCCGTGTTGTCAATAGCCAAAATGGTCAAAGAGGGATGAATTTGAGTGTCAAATGGAAAAATAATCCCGTTGACTGGCCTCATTTCTTATCTAGCCTCTGTCCTATGGCCTCATACTTGTCCGCAGCCAGAATGTGAACGTTGCTCATCCTCTAAAATATCAACTATAATTAGTGGATTCAGGGAAACTTCTGGAACTATACGGTCAGGTTTAAGAAACCTCTCGCTGACCGGAGGCAGGACTGAGCATTGCGTTCTATTTGGCGATTTAATGACGGGCTATTTTACGGATGGGTGGTGGTGGCTGTTTTTCTGGTAATTGGCATTACGCTCTACGGCATACATTTCTCCTTCGGCGTGTTTTTCAAGTCGATTGAGGCAGAATTCAGTCTCACCCGGGCGGCGACTTCCACCATACTATCCGCCAACATGTTACTGGCCGGTCTGTGCTCTTTCTTTGCCGGTTGGGCCATGGACCGTTACGGGCCGAGACGTGTGGTTCTGCTCATGGGTATCTTTGCCGGCCTGAGCCTGGTGCTGACCAGCCAGACCAATGCCTTTTGGCAGCTGTTCATCACCTACAGCCTGTTGCTGGCCATGGGCACCGGGCCTCTCTTTGTTGTGCCGATGTCGGCCGTCTCTCGATGGTTTGATAAGAAAAGAGGGCTGGCGCTGGGTCTCTCCAGCATGGGAATAGGGCTGGGGATGATGGTCATGGCACCGTTTGCCACCTATCTCATCACCCATTTCAGCTGGCATACCGCCTATCTGGTGATAGGGCTGCTTGCCTGGTTAATGGTGGTGCCTCTATCCAGGCTCTTAAAAAGAGACCCGGGTGAAATCGGCGCTCTGCCTGACGGAGTAAAAGTGGGTGATATTGAGCAACCAGTTAAAACAGAGACTTCGCCACTGGCTCAGCACCCGGTGTTAGCCATTGTTCAAAATCGCAATTTCTGGATTTTTGCGTCTATCTGGTTCTTATTTGCGAGCTGCCTATTTCTCATATTTACCCACCTGGTACCCCATATCACCGATATCGGCTTTTCTCCGCTGGAGGCAGCAACCGTACTCGGTCTCATGGGTGTGGCTTCTCTTCCGGGCAGGTTACTGATGGGTATTGCTTCCGATAGAATAGGGAGGAAGCTAACACCCATTATCAGCACGCTGGTGCAGGCGGTGGCGATAGCGTGGCTGGTATGGGCGCAAAGCCTGTCGAGCCTGTATTTATTTGCCGTTATATACGGCTTCTTTTACAGCGGTTTTGGCACCAGTGGGGCGGCATTAATAAGTGATACTTTTGGTACGAAAAATATTGGTACCGTGTTTGGTTTGCTGGAAGTCGGCTTTGGCATCGGGGCAGCGCTCGGCGCAGCGATGGGCGGATATGTCTTTGATGCCAGCGGCAGCTATAAGGTAGCTTTTATGCTCGGTGCTCTGGCCATGCTGGTGGCCACACTGCTGTTTGCCGTGGTACGGCGGAGAGCGGCTGCGTCGCATTATCAATAGCGGCAGATTTTTATGTTATTATCAAAATTTAAGGGCAGGATATTTTACGGCTGGGTGGTGGTGGCCACCTTCTTTATTACCGGTACAGCCATCTGGGGGATTCGCTTTTCCTTTGGCGTTTTCTTTAAATCACTGGAGAGCGAGTTCGCGTTGAGCCGGGCGACTACGTCAGCCATCTTTTCCGCGCAGATGGTGCTGGGCGGTATATTCACCATTCTGGGCGGCTGGGCCCTGGACCGGTTCGGTCCCAGAATAGTTATCCTCTTGATGGGTATCTGCACCGGCCTCAGCCTGTTGCTTGCCGGGCAGACCAGTGCCCTGTGGCAAATCTTTCTAGCCTACAGTCTGCTAATGGCGATGGGAACCGGCGCTATCTTCGTCGTGGTAATGTCAACGGTCTCCCGATGGTTTGAAAGGAGACGGGGCCTGGCACTGGGCCTCGCCAGCCTGGGCGCCGGAATGGGCCCGTTGATGGTGGCTCCCTTTGCCACCTATCTGCTCTCCATTTCTGACTGGCGAATGGCGTTCACCATACTTGGTGCCATCGCCTGGGTGGTGGTTATTCCATTGTCACGGCTTCTAAAGCGAGACCCCCAGGAGATTGGCATGCTGCCTGACGGAGCCGAGTTCTCCGCAAGTACGTTCCTGGAGCAGAAGCCGGTCGTATCGGCGGACCACCTTTCTCCGCGGCAGGCATTCCGGACAAGGAGTTTCTGGCTCTTTATCGGCATCTTTTTCCTCTTTTCCAACAGTCTGTTTCTGGTTCTGACGCACCTGGTGCCCCATATAACCGACCTCGGGTTTTCCGCGGTGGAAGCGGCCACCGTTCTTAGCGTAGCTGGCGGGGCAACTATTGTTGGCCGGGTGTTTTTTGGCATGGCGTCAGACAGAATGGGCAGGAAAAGAGCGGTAATGGTCGGTACCCTGCTCCATGTTATTGCCATGGTATGGCTGCTCTGGTCGCGGGAGTTGTGGATGTTCTACCTTTGGGCGCTTGTTTTCGGACTTGCCTGGGGAGGGACGGGGCCGACGATGGCGGCGCTGATTGGTGACACATTCGGCCTGGGCCGGATAGGGGCCATTCTGGGCCTGCTCGAAGTCGGTTTTGGCACCGGGGCGGGGTTAGGTCCGGTTATCGGCGGGGCCATTTTTGATTTGAAGCAGAGCTATTTTCTCGCGTTCTTGCTGGGGGTGGCGGCGATGCTGGTGACAACTGTGCTGGTATCATTCATCAGGCGGGAAAGGGGCAGAACTGTAGCCAGCAGATGAGTGGTATCGTTAGTAGGCGAATATATTAGCCGCGAGTTGAGCCAGCCTTATTGCATAGCCCGGGATGATGCCCAGCAGTAGCACGCCAATGCAGCAAAGGAGCAGTGCCAGTCGCAGCGCTCCGGAGGAGGGTACTTTCTCTGCGGACGCTGCCTCACCCAGCCACATCACCTTGACCACACGCAGATAGTAGTAGGCGGAAATGACACTGTTGATTACGGCGATTATCACCAGCCAGAGCAAACCATTCTGTATCGCGGCGTTGAAGATATAGAACTTGGCCATAAAGCCCGCCGCCGGCGGCATACCAATCAGCGAGATAAGGCAGAGCGTCAGCGCCAGAGCCAGCAACGGTGCTCGCTTTCCCATCCCCGAATAGTCCTCGATGAGGTCACTATTCAGCTTATTTGAGATAGCAATAATGGCTATGAAGGCACCCATATTGGTGAAGGCGTAGCTGGCGAGGAAGAAGAGGACGCCGCTCTGCCCGAGGATGTTCTCTGCCGAAGCCATGCCCATGGCTGCCAGTCCCACCATGAGGTAGCCAGCCTGGGCGATGCTCGAGTACCCGAGCATGCGCTTGATATTGGCCTGTGGTATGGCGATGATGTTGCCGACGGTCATGCTGATAGCAGCCAGCGCGGCAAATATAAGTCCCCAGTTCAGGCTCAGCCAGACAGGCAGGCCAAAGGCGGAGAAGAAAACCCGCAGGATAACGGCAAAGCCCGCCGCCTTGCTGGCCACGGACAGATAGGCGGTGATGGGGGTTGGGGCGCCCTCGTAAACGTCAGGCACCCACATCTGGAAGGGAACGGCGGCAATCTTGAAGCCGAACCCAGCGACCAGTAGCACGATGCCCAGCAAGAGTCCGGGGCTGGCCAGAAGTGTCATCGGTGGCAGCGACTGGATAACCTGAGCGATTTCACCCAGCTGCGTTTTACCGGTGAAGCCGAAAATCAGCGCCATGCCGTAGAGCAGCACCGCCGAAGCAACGGCCCCCAGCAGCAGGTACTTCAACGATGCCTCGGTTGACTTTTTATCTTTTAAGAAACCGACCAGGGCGTAGAGGGAGATGCTGGTCAACTCGAGGGCAATGTAGATGGCAATCAGGTTGGTGGTGGCGGCCATAAGCATCATGCCCAGCGTGGCCAGGAGCACGAGGGCATAGTATTCACCCTGAAATTTTGAGAACTTGCTTACGTAATCGGTGGAGGAGAGTATCACCAGGAAGGCAATGCCCAGAAAGAGCATCTTGAAGAAAATGGCAAAATTATCCACGGCCAGCATGTTGTTGAAGATGGCCGGGTAGCTGCCTCCCCACATGGCGATGGTGACGCCGCCGGCAATCACGAGGCCGGAAATGCTGACCTGTGCCAGCCACCGCTTCTGCTCGATAAACAGGTCGAGCAGGATAACGATGGCCGCGATGGCCAGCAAAGTTATTTCCGGTATAAACAGGGCCAGGTTCAATTTATACTCCTTGCCATCATTCTAGCCACCCAGCAGCCCAATAACGGGTGCAATGCCGAGCTTGAGCACGTCGGTGATAACGGCCGGATAGATACCGACCAGCATAATCACGGCCACAAGGGCGAACATGTAGGCTTTCTCCAGGACGTCGGCATCAGCTGTGCCGTCGTATTGCTCCAGCGGTGGACCGTAGAACACGCGCTGTAGCATCCAGAGGATATAGCCGGCGGTAACTACCACCCCGAGCACACCCAGAATAGTATAGCCCTGAATCCAGGGCACAGTGGTTGAGGAATAGCTGCCGATAAATACCAGGAACTCAGCGGCAAAGCCGCTGGTGGTCGGCAGTCCCAGAGAGGCCAGCCCGGCGATGGAGAACACCACGGTGATAACCGGTATCTGTCTTGCCAGGCCACCAAACTTACGCAGGTCACGTTCGTGAGTGTTATGCATCACCAGTCCGACCATGGCGAAGAGCAGCCCGGTGACCAGACCGTGGCTGACCATCTGGAGGGCAGCCCCGACCAGGCTCACCCTGCCGAGGGCGAAAATGCCCAGTAATACATAGCCCATGTGGCTGATGCTGCTGTATGCAATCAGCCGCTTAAAATCAGTCTGCCGCATGGTAACGGCAGCACCATAAAGCACGCCGATGATAGCCAGTATGACCAGTATGACGGCATACTGCTGGGCTACCGTCGGGAACATGGTAACGCAAAGGCGGATCATGCCGTAGCCACCCATCTTGATGAGCACCCCAGCCAGCATGACGCTGACCGCGGTCGGCGCATCGGTATGGGCATCGGGCAGCCAGGTATGAAATGGAAAGACCGGTAGCTTGATGGCAAAGCCGATAAGGAGCAGGAAAAAGATGGCCGCGGCCGGCATTATCGACTGCACCAGGCCGAGACCTTGGTTACCGATTTCCACCATACTCAAGCTACCGGTGGTAAAGTACAGGCTCAGGATACCGGCCAGCATAAAGGCGCTGCCGAAGAGGGTATACACTACGTACTTGATGGCTGAGTATTCCTTGCGCCCCGCTCCCCAGATGGTTATCAGGAAGTACATCGGGATGACTTCTATCTCCCACATAATAAAGAAGAGCAGCAGGTCGAGAGAGAGAAAGACCCCGAGGATGCTCGTTTCCAGAAGCAGGAGCCAGGCAAAGTACTCGCGTACCCTCAGGTTAATCTTCCATGAGATGAGCACTATCAGAAAACCCAGGAAGGCGGTGAGCGCCATCAGCGGCAGACTCAGGCCGTCGACACCCAGATGATAGTAAGCGTTGATGGGGGCAATCCACAGCACCTCTTCCTCAAACTGGATCAGGCCAGCAGCTTCAGGCGACCGGTCAAACAGGGCGAAGAGGATAACGGACAGGGCCAGGGGTACAAAGGTAAAGATAGCGGCTGTCCACCGGATAACCTGCTCACGGTTGGAGAGCACGAAGGCAATGAGCACGGCACCTGCCGCAGGCAGGAAGAGTATCATTGTCAGATAACCCGAACCTATCAATACCAACTCCTATCTTTATTTAGCCAAAGAAGTAAAGAACAAAAATGATTGCCAGAATACCGATGCCGATAAACAGGCCGTAGAGTTGAAGCTGCCCGGTCTGGGCATATCTAATTGCCCGGCCACTGGCGATGACGCCATTGGCCACGCCATTGACGGCACCGTCCACGGCTTTGTTATCAAACTGCTCAAAACCACCAAAAAGGCCTCTGAACAGAGCATTTTTCACGATAATATTCTCGTAAAGTTCATCAAACCAGTACTTCCGGTAGAAAAGGGTATGGAGCGGTTTAAACATGCTGCCCACGCGCTCTGCTGAAATCCAGGATTTACTATACATGGCGTAGGCGAGCAGAATTCCCAACCCCGCCAGTATCAGTGATATCCAGGGAAGCGACAGAGTGAAGGGATGAAAAAGACCTTCAAGGAAACCGTGTGTTTCCCCGTGCCCCATGAAGGCGCCAAAATGCCCGGTCACGTTCCAGAGCCCGGAAAAGATGGAAAGAACGGCCAGAATTATCAGAGGTATGGTCATCACCCTGGGCGACTCGTGGGGCTGGCCGTGGTGGCTCTCCTGACCACCGTGCCCGTGGGCGTCCGGAGCGCCACCCCGGTACTCCCCGCCGAAGGTCATAAAGACGGCGCGGAACATATAGAAAGCGGTCATGAATACGGTAATCATCGCCAGGTAGAAAAGCACGGGCTGGCTGGCGAAAGCGCTGATTACGACCTCGTCCTTGCTCCAGAAACCGGATAGCGGCCAGATGCCGGCGATGCTCAGCGAGGCGATGACGAAGGTGAGGTAGGTCCAGGGCATGTACTTTTTCAGGCCACCCATCAGGCGCATGTCAAAGGTGCCGGTGGCATGGTTGACGCTGCCCGCCCCAAGGAACAGAAGCGCCTTGAAAAAAGCGTGATTGAACAGATGGAAAATACCGATGGCCACCCCGCCCGCACCGAGGCCCAGCATCATGTAGCCGAGCTGGCTGATGGTGGAGTAGGCCAGCACGCGCTTGATATCGTTCATCACCAGTCCCATGGAGGCGGCGAAAATGGCGGTAATCCCGCCGATAATGGCAACTGTGGTCAGCGCCTCTGTAGAGTGTTGAAAAAGTGGGAACATACGTGCCACCAGAAAGACGCCGGCGGCGACCATGGTGGCGGCATGTATGAGAGCGCTGACTGGTGTCGGGCCTTCCATGGCGTCGGGCAGCCAGACGTGGAGTGGGAACTGGGCCGACTTGCCCACCGCGCCGGCGAAGATGCCAATGGCGGCCCAGGTGAGCACGGTGCCCGCCAGCACACCGGCGATGGCCAGCTCGTGAAGCTCGTGAATATCAAAGGTGCCCGTGTTCAGGTAAAGCAGCAGAATACCGGCCAGGAAACCGAAGTCGCCGAGCCGGGTAACGATGAACGCCTTCTTGGCGGCATCGGCGGCGGACGGTTTGTGGAACCAGAAGCCGATGAGGAAGTATGAGCACAGGCCCACCATTTCCCAGAAGACAAACATAAAAACCAGATTATCCGCCAGGACTAGCCCCAGCATTGACATGGTAAATAGCGACATAAAGGCGTAGTAGCGGTGGTAGCCGGGGTCGCCGTGCATGTAGCCCTGGGAATAAATCTGTACCATCAGGCTGACCACGGTGACCACGATGAGCATCACCGCCGTCAGCGAGTCCATTATCAGCCCGAGGTGAATGGTTACCCCGTCCTCAATGACCATCCAGGTAATGTCAGGGATGGGTATCTCGTGGTGTGATGAGGCCATCACCGAAAAGAGTGCCCATATGGAGAGGGCCAGCGAGCCACCAATGGCGGCGATAGTAATGTAGCCGGCTATCCTTGACTCCGGCCGGACAAGGGGCCTGACGACAAAGGCGATAATGACAAACGAGAAGAGCGGGAGCAGGAATATCAGCCAGACCATCTGGTGCGGTATCATAGCTTCCTCAGTACGTCCCTGATAACGTGTTCTTTATCTTTGGGCACCAGGATGGAGTATTCGGCAAACTCCTGACCGACGGGTATGCCTGAGGCAGGCAGGATGCGGGCGGGAACTCCCTCTCCCTCAAAGAGTTCTTTCCACATCTCGGCGACCATCAGGCTTCGTGCTTTTTTAACTTCTACCCACATCTTGTTACCACTTCAATAAATCGATTTTACCGACATCAATATCTTCAAATCCGCGGTAGATGGCGAGGATAATCGCCAGGCCAACGGCCGCCTCGGCGGCCGCTACCACGATGACGAAAATGGCAAAGACCTGCCCGGTGAGCATGGCCGGCACCACGTAGCGCGAGAACGCTACCAGCGTGATATTGACCGCGTTGAGCATAAGCTCGATGCACATCAGGATAATGACGGCATTGCGCTTGGCCAGCACGCCGTAAAGTCCGATGGAGAACAGGATAGCGGACAATATCAAATAATGTTGCAAGCCTATAACCATCTGCTTACTTCTCCCTGGCCAGGACAACCGCACCCAGAATGGCGGAAAGCAATAATACTGCGGCAATCTCCACCGACAGGAGGTAGCCACCCTCGCCGAAAAGGCTATTGGCCAGAGCCGCGGTGGTCGGTGCTGTCGGTGGCATGCTTGATACCGGCCACGGCGTGTTAATTAACGTCAGGACGAGTACTTCCAGAAACAGGATAGCCACAATAAAGGCCGGGACCTGGAAACGACTGTTTGGGCTGCCCTGCGCCACTTCTCTGGTCATCATGATGGCCAGGATAATCAAAACGGATATGGCGCCTACGTAGACCAGAATCTGGACTGCCGCCAGGAAATCGGCGCTGAGGGTGACGTACAGCCCGGCCACTATCAGGAAGCACAGTATCAGCGATAGCGCGGCACGGAACACATTCCGCAGCAGAACTACCCCTAACGCGGCTATAATGCCGACGGCTGCCAGTATCCAGAAAGAGACAACCATTCCCATTACCGTTTCTCCGTAACTTTCTCCACCAGCAGGGTCTGTAAGGGCAACTTCTCAGCTTTATCCGGATAGAAATAGCCGCTCACTTTACGCTCCGGTGTTTCCAGCATGTCATCTTTACTCTGCACCAGTTCGCTGCGGCGGTATCGGGCGCACTCGAAAGTGTGACTGAAGTACAGCGCCTCATACGGGCAGGATTCAATACACAGGCCACAGTTGATGCAGTAACCGGTATCCACCTGGTATTTATCAACAACGTATTTATTCTCTGTCATATCGGTCGAGGTGACGATTTCGATGGCACCCTGAGGGCAGGTCTTGGCGCAGGTGCCGCAGCCGGTGCACTTCTCCTTATTCCAGATGAGCTCATTGCCCCGGAACCGCCTCGAGATGTTGAGCCGCTGCTCCGGGTACTGACTGACCGTCGGATGACGGAACAGGTGCCTGATGGTGACCGTCAGGCCCTTGGCGATGCCGATTCCATACCGTTCAAACTTCAATTCTACCCTGTCCTAATTTAAAGAATAATTTCGACCATACCAGAACTAATATTGCCATAACGGCGAAGTTGACGATAATCATTGCCCAGACCAGCTCGGTGGGCCAGCCGGCCAGCACCTGCAGGGCGGTGATAAACAGGTTGAACAGTGACATGGGGAAGAGGAATTTCCAGGCGAAGGCCATCAGCTGGTCGATTCTGACCCTGGGCAGCGTGGTGCGTGTCCACACCATGGCGAAGAAGACGATAATCACCTTGACGACGAACCAGAGCCACGGTGGCAGTATCGGACCTCTCCAGCCGCCGAGGAAGAGGGTAGCGATGATGGCGGAAATGGCCACTGCCTCGGCGTACTCCACCAGATAGAACATGGCGAATTTCATGCCCGAGTACTCGGTGTGGAAGCCGGCCACAATCTCGGAATCGGCCTCCATGAGGTCGAACGGGCTGCGGTTAATTTCAGCGCAGCCGGCAGCGAAGAAGAGCAGGAAGCCCAGCGGCTGGAGCAGTATAAAGGGAACATCCTGAGCCACCACCATCTGGTTCAATGATAGTGAGCCGGAGATGAGCACCACGCCGACAATTGCCAGCACCAGAGGGATTTCGTAGCTCACGACGGCGGCCACATTGCGCATGGCGCCGAGCAGGGAATACTTGTTGCTTGAGCCCCACCCGGCCATGAAAATGCCCACCGTGGACACCGAGCTGATGGCCACCACGTAAAGTATGCCGACGTTAAGGTCGGCCAGCAGGACGCCATTTCCAAAGGGTACCACGGCGAAAATCATCAGTGCCGGGGCGAAGGCAATTACCGGGGCCAGCCAGTGAATGAGCTTGTCGGCGGCATCGGGCACAATGTTCTCCTTAAGCAGCACTTTGATGGCGTCGGCAACGGGCTGGAGGAGGCCAAAAGGACCGGTGCGGTTTGGCCCGAGGCGCGACTGCATTCTAGCCATGCCCCGCCGCTCGATGTAGATAACGCCCATCACCATGGTCAGGACAAAGCCGATGATGACCACGGTGAAGAAGAGCCAGTGCCACCAGAACCCGCCCGGCCAGTCTGGAGGGATGGACTGAAAATTGACCAGGTTATAAATATTAAGCTCTACGGTTGCCATTAACGGTCAATCTCCCCCACGGTAATATCGATGCTGCCGAAAATTATGATTAAATCAGCTATCTTCCAGCCGCGTACCATGTCGCGCAGCGCTGTCAGGTTGATGAGGCTCGGTGGACGGATATGGCAGCGGTAGGGAGCGATGGAATTATCGGACACCAGGTAGAAACCGAGTTCGCCTTTGGGCGCCTCGATATGGGCATAGGCTTCCCCGGCCGGTGGTCGGATAAGTTGGGGCAACTCGGCTCGGACTGGACCGGACGGTATCTGCTCCATCGCCTGCCGGATAATGTGCAGGCTCTGCCGCGTCTCTTCGACCCTCTGGCGGTAGCGATCATAGCAGTCGCCGGTGGTCTGCGTTGGTATAGCAAAGTCAAAGCGGTCGTAGATGGAGTAGGGGTCAGCTTTGCGGATGTCCCATTTCACGCCGCTGGCACGCAATACCGGACCGCTCGCCGAGCAATTTATTGCCTGTTCTCCGGTCAGAATGCCGACGCCTTTGGCGCGGGCAATCAATATTTCATTCTGCATCAGAAGCCGGTCATACTCAGCCATGAAGCGCGGCATCATATTCATGAACTTGCGCAGGGCGGGCATGAACTCCTCGGGCAGGTCCTGGCTGACGCCGCCCACGCGCATGTAGTTATAGGTGAGCCGCTGGCCGCTGACCATCTCAAAAAGGTCGACAATTCTCTCCCGTTCCCGGAACATGTAGAGGAAGGGGGTGAAGAAAGCACCGCAGTCGTTTAAAAAAGCACCGACGGCAATCAGGAGAGCCGCGACGCGTTGCAGTTCAGCGATGATAACCCGTATGTATTCGGCACGTTCCGGAACCTTGATGCCCGCCAGCTTCTCCACGGCGAGGCAGTAGGCGAAGTTGTTGCTCATCGATGAGATATAGTCGAGCCGGTCGGTGAGGGGGATAATGCCGGTGTAGGTTCGCTGTTCGGCGAGCTTCTCTATGCCGCGGTGCAGGTAGCCAAAAATGGGTTCAATATCGACCACCACCTCACCATCAAGCGTCACCCGCATGCGGAACACGCCGTGAGTGCTGGGATGCACTGGGCCCATATTGAGCACAAAAGGTTCGGTACGCACTGCCATTACATAAAGTCCTTCCGCAGGGGATGTCCCTCAAAACCTGCCCAGAGGAAAATGCGCTTCAGGTTCGGGTGACCTTCAAAGGTGATACCGAAAAGGTCGTAAATCTCTCGCTCCTGAAAGTCGGCTCCCTGCCAGAGGCCCACCACCGAAGGCAAAACAGGGTTCTCGCGGTCGTAACACCGGGTCTTGACGGTCAGGCAGTGGTTATGTTCCAGGGAACTGAGCATATAGCTGACCTCAAAGTGGTCATAGTAATCGACAGCGGTGACAAAATTGAGATAGTCAAAGTCCAGGCCGTCGGTTTCTTTCAGAAAACGGGCGGCGTCAAGCAGATGGTCACTTTTCACCACCAGGTTTTCCTGGCTGGACTCAACCAGGCTGCCGGGAAATTCCCCTTCTATTTTAAGGGCCACTTCCTTACCGGAAAGGGAAACCGTCATCTTTTGAGCAACCTTCTCACATCAATGTTTTTACGTCGGGCAATCTTCTTCTGCAACATCTGGATTCCGTAAATGAGGGCTTCGGGGCGGGGAGGGCAGCCTGGAACATATACGTCTACCGGAATGATACGGTTATAGCCCGGCACCACGGCATATTCCGCCGAGGCGAAAATGCCGCCGCTGATGGCGCAGGCGCCCATGGCGATGACCCATTTTGGCTCCGCCATCTGGTTGTAGATGCGCCTCACGTTCGGCGCCATCTTCCAGGTCAGGGTGCCGGCGGTAATCATCAGGTCGGCCTGGCGGGGCGAGGCGCGTAGTATCTCCATACCGAAACGCGCCAGGTCAAAGCGCGGCCCGTTGGCGGCAATCATCTCAAAGGCGCAGCAGGCGGGAAAGCAGATGGCCGTCCAGAGCGAAGAGCGCCGACTCCAGTTAATCAGCGCATCCACCGAGGTCAGCAAAATATTCTGCTCCAGCTTCTCGTCAAGCCACTGATCAGGGTCAGAAATTGATTCCTGGCTGTTCGTTTTCAGGTCTTCAATGATCTGACCCTCTTCCCGGTCCAGTTCGATGTCTGGATAAATGTATTTTCCGGCAGACTTTATTTCCATTCCAGAACCTTCTTTTTCCAGGCGTAAACGTAGCCAACCAGTATAATGGCAACCAGTATTATTACGGCCACAAAGCTCGCGAAGCCCAGCGCTCTCAGGTTGACCGCCCAGGGGTACAGGAATACCACCAGCACGTCAAGGGCCAGAAATATCAGAGCGTAGAAATAGTAATGGAAGTTGAACTGGACCCATGTCCTGCCGATGGTTTCCATGCCGCATTCAAAGGTGGAATTCTTGATGGGGTTGGGGTTATGGGGGACGATTTTGAGGAACCTGAGGGCGATGGGGATAATTACCATGAAAAGAGTGAAAAGAACAACTGCGATGAGAAACAATCCAATGTAGCCATAGTTCGTGAGCAACTACCCGCCTCGCAATGGAAAATTTATTTGTCGTAGTATAGCATAAACGTTTTTTGTAAGGCAAGTTATTTTGGGAAGTGGCTCTTTTTCAGGTTCAACTCCGGAAAATTAAAAGAACTACGGCGGTAATGGAGGTGACGAAAGAGGTAATAGCGGTACCCATAAATACTTTCACCAAAATACTTCTTATCATCTCAAGTGTCTCGTAGGGCCAGTTGAGTTGCTCAATAAGAGGATTAAACCAGCCTTGCCCAATTATGAATACGATGATGGTTAAGAAAGCGGAGACGAAGAAAACATAAAGTATTACTTTGAAAATGGTATTCCCCGTATCTTTACCCTCGTTTGCCATGTCACATCACCTGATGAAGTGTAAACGAAGTATAAAACTCGTTTCAGGCTATGTCAACAGTAACCGGGTAGAAAAAGTCTGGCGAGCATCAGGACCGTGTTACAATTGACATCGCTTTACCCCTTTTGTAAACTGACTTTGTCTAAGCATTAATCCGTCGCTATTTTCAGTCTGGAGAGATACAACCATGCCAATAGAAAATGCTGCTCAGGAACTGGCCGAGTTGATCAGGCGCGGCGAAGCCGATTATATTGAGGCTCGTCTTGAGGAGAGCCAGAACAGCCATATCGTGTATCGGGGCAGGGAACTGGAGTCGATCGGCAGGTCGGAAGCAGTTGGAGGCAACGTGCGGGCGATGGTCAGGGGGGGCTGGGGCTTTGTCAGCTTCAATAGCCTGAGCAATTTGCGAAGCAGGGTTGAGATGGCCATCAAGCAGGCCACGCTGGTTGGCAGCGAGACGAGCCAGCTCGCCACGGTGTCGCCGCTGGTTGACCGGGTACTATCAGGGGTAGGCAAAGACCCCGTGACCGCATCACTCGCCGAGAAGAAGCAGATGCTGGACGAGTACAACGAGATTATCTGGCGGCAGCCCGAGATACAGACCTCGACCGTTGGTTACAGTGATAGCCGCAAAAAGACTATTTTCCTGAGTTCACTGGGGAGCCATATTGAGCAGGAAAGGGCCGACATTATGCTGCGTATCGCTGCCGTGGCGGTCCGGGATGGCGATGTCCAGCAAGTAGGGCTGAGCGTGGGCAGTCGGGGAGACCCCACTCCAGTTCAGCAGCTCCACCAGGAGGTAGAGCACCTGTCGCATCATGCCGTGGCATTGCTTTCAGCACCAAAGGCCAAGAGTGGTGAGTACACGGTGGTCCTGGACCCGGTGCTGGCCGGTGTCTTTGTCCATGAAGCCTTCGGGCACCTGTCTGAATCAGACTTTGTCTATGAGAATGACCGCATGCGCGAGCTTATGACGCTGGGAAAACAGTTCGGCAGCCGGGAGCTCAATATCGTGGACACAGCCACATTGCCTGGACTTCGCGGCAGCTATAAATATGACGATGAAGGCGTTCCGGCCACCAAAACATATCTTATAAGGGAAGGCAAGCTGGTGGGCAGGCTTCACTCCAGGGAGACGGCGGCCAAAATGAAGGAGGCACCCACCGCCAATGCCCGCGCCATCAGCTACCGCTATCCTCCCATCGTGCGCATGAGCAATACCTATATTGAGCCGGGTGCGGTGTCTTTTGAGGATATGATCAGTGACATTAAAGAGGGAATCTATGCCAAGAACTGGTACGGCGGCACCACGAGCATGGAAATGTTCACCTTCTCTGCCGGTGAGGCGTATATGATCCGCAATGGCAAAATCGCTGAGGCGCTGCGGCCGGTGGTGCTGACCGGCAACGTGTTTGACACACTGAAAAATATTGATGCCATTGGCGATGACCTTGATATGAATCAGGGGGGTGGCTGCGGTAAGGGAGGGCAGGCACCACTGCCGGTGGCCAACGGCAGCCCCCATATACGGCTCCGGCGCTGCCTGGTAGGAGGTAAGTAAGGTGGAAGAGATACTGATGCAGGCGAAAAAAGTCGCCGGGGAAGCGGAAGTATTTTCCGTCTCCTCGGAGGAAACCCAGGTTCATTTCGAGACCAATCGGCTGAAACATCTCCAGACCAAACAGCAGACCAGCGTGGCGCTGCGCATCATTCATCAGGGCAGAATCGGTTACGCGGTTACCACCAATCCTGATGACTATCCAGACCTGGTTGACAACGCCGTTGAGACGGCGCAATTTGGCGTGGCGGCCAGGTTCGAGCTGCCGTCGGCGAACTCATATCCGCAGATTGAGGTTTTCAGCGCCGATGTCGAGTCAGTACCCGTGGAAGCAATGGTTACGCTCGGAGAAGGGCTTATTTCCGCGGTTACGCGGCACACTCCGGATATTATCTGTGAGGCTGAGGTGACCAAGGGTGTGGTCTCGGTACGGCTGATGAATTCTCGCGGCGGACAGGCGGAGTACCGTAAAAGCTATTTCAGTTTTGGCATTGAGGGCAGCCTGATAAAAGACACCGATATGCTTTTCGTTGGGGATAGTGCCAGCTCGTGCCAGCCGGTATCGGAGCCAGGTATGGTAACTGACACCGTACTCCGGCAACTGGAGATGGCAAAAGAGCAGGCAAAAGTGCCCACAAAATCGCTGCCGGTAATCTTCACCCCGCACGGAGTGGCCAGTGCCCTCGTCATGCCGCTGATGGCGGCCTTCAATGGTAAGACGGTTCTTGAAGGGGCTTCCCCGATTGGGCAAAAGCTCGGTGAAATGGTCTTTGATAAAAAATTACAGCTATGGGATGACCCGACGGTCGCTTTCCAGCCGAGCAGCCGTCCCTGCGATGATGAAGGTGTGCCCAGCCAGCGCACTCCGCTTATAGAAGCCGGGAAAGTGGCCAGCTTTCTCTACGACCTTCAGACCGCCGCTCTGGCCAGAACCAGCAGCACCGGCAATGGCAGCCGGGGTCATGGCGGATTGCCAGCGCCCTCTCCGAGTGCTTTTGTCATCGCTCCGGGCAGCACCACGCTGGATGAGATGGTCCGGGATATAAAGGAGGGGCTGGTGGTAGAGCAGCTTATGGGTGCGGGGCAGGGAAACATTCTGGGCGGCGATTTCAGCGGCAACGTCCTGCTCGGTTACAAGGTGGAAAATGGTAAAATAGTGGGCAGGGTGAAAGATACCATGGTCTCCGGGAATGTCTATCAGGCGCTGAAGGACATCGTTGCCCTTGGGAGCGATACCAGGTGGGTGGGCGGCTTTTTGCAGACCCCGCACATATGCTGCCCCGGTATATCGGTGGCCAGCAAAGGATAGATTGCCTGTCAAGAGGAGCCAAAACCATGAATGAGAGTTGGTATGACACAGCGCAAATCTGCACTAATGGACACGTGATAAATTGGATGTCAGTCTCAAGACCTGACTATAATAGAGGGTTCTGTGGTAAGTGTGGAGCATCAACCATTAACAATTGCCCAAATTGTAATGCGCCCATAGGGGGTTATTACCATGAAGCGCACGTGGCATATGAGGAACTTGACACAATGGTAAATGAGATATTGAACCCACCGCCTGAGATTATACTTGATTATACTACACCGCCAAGCTTCTGTCCTGGGTGCGGTAAACCATATCCGTGGACAGAAACAAAACTAAAGTCTGCTCATGAATTAGCCGATTTGCTTGAAGATTTAAGCTCAGAAGAGCGTGAGATTTTCAAAAAGAGCTTTGATGATATTGTGCAGGATACGCCTCAGACAGCTGTAGCAGCAAATAAAATTAAGATACTTGTTGCTAAGGTCAGTAAAATTGCAGCGGAACAAATCAGGAAACTTGTAGTGGAAATAGCGAGCGAGACAGCCAAGAAAATAATTTTGGGCAAGTAAAGGGAGTCTAAGAGGGGCGAAGCCCCTCTCCCAAATCTTCCCCTTCCCCTTATCGAAGGGGAAGGGGATAAAGGGGATGGGGTTACCTGATAAATATAAAGAGGTGTGGTGAAATGAAGGGGTTAGTCAATCTTAAAGTTCGTCCCAGGTTAAATTCACCGAATATGCTCGCCGCCTGGCCAGGCGTCGGGAACGTCGCCGTGATTGTGGCCACGTATCTCATGAGAAAGCTGAAATTCAAGGAACTCGGTGAGATTGAGCCTTCAAGCTTCTTCGACCCTGTCGGCATAGTGGTTAAAGATAACGTGGTTGAGGAGCCAAAGTTCCCGCAGAGCAAGTTCTACTACTGGAAGAACAAAGGTGGCGAAAATGACATCATCATATTCATTGGCGAGGACCAGCCGGCAGCCAAAGGCTATGAGCTGGCCAACTGTGTTCTGGATGTTGCGGAGAGGTTTAAGGTGTCGAGGATATTTACCTGTGCCGCGGCGATGACCCGCATTCATCACACCGAAACGCCCGGTGTGCTGGGAGTGGCGACCAGCCCATCGGCGGCGGTTGTTTTCAAAAAGTACAACCTGCTAAATGCCGGCAACCTGCAAATCGCGGGCCTGAACGGGTTGCTGCTGGGGGTGGCCAAGGAACGGGAGATTGATGGCACCTGTCTGCTCGGCGAGGTACCCGTTTATGCCACCCGCATTCAGAACCCGATGGCGGCACTGGCGGTGCTCGAGGTGATGACCACGATGCTGGGTGTGGAGATTGACCTTGATGAACTGGCGCAACTGGCGGTGGAAACAAAGCAGAGAATGAAGATGGTGGCCTCACAGGCGATGGGTGAGTATATTGACTATTTCACCGAGCCGATATGGGAGCGTGGTGAAGAAGAGGAAGACGAGGAGGAGTAATCTGAGGTCGAGGTGTTATGCTGGGCACCAAAGTCAGGCTGCGTGAGAAGAAATTAACCGACGCCCGCAACGATTACCGGTGGCAGACCAACTCGGAGCTGGTCCGACTTGACGCCATGCCCCTGCTGACCGTCTCTTTTCCCCGATATTTACTTGACTACGCTGCGATGTTGCGTAATCCTTCCCCGAAACGCCGTACCCTGGCCATAGAGACTTTGAAAAGAAAACACATTGGCAACTGCGTGTACTACAATATTGATGGAGAGAAAAGGGAGGCGGAGCTGGGAATCATGATCGGTGAACGTGACTACCGGGACAGAGGTTACGGCATTGATGCCGTGGCCACACTCGTGGATTATATTTTTGGTGAAACAGGTCTGCAACGAATCCACCTGAAAACCCTGGACTGGAACAAGCGGGCGCAGCGTTGCTTCCTCAAGTGTGGCTTTACACCCTGTGGACAAATGATGGAGAATGGGCATCAATTTTTGCTCATGGAGATAAAAAGAGAGCGCTGGCAGAGAGAGAGGGAGCCGAAGAAAGGGGCAAAGCCTTGAAAGCGATTTATACTTCACCGATAGACTGGCTGGGCGACCGCGTGCGTATCCTTGACCAGAGCCAGCTACCTGGAGAAGAGGTCTATGTGGAGCTGGCAGACTACCGTGATGTTGCCTCAGCCATCATAGAATTGAAAATAAGGGGTGCGCCGGCGATTGGGGTAGCTGGAGCTTATGGAATTGCGTTGGGAGCGTTAAAAATCGAATCTGTGATAGGGGACGAATTTCGGAAAAAGCTTGATGCGGTGATGGCCACCATCGCTGCCACCCGTCCCACCGCTTGCAACCTCTTCTGGGCGATTCAGCGTATGAAGAAGGTGGCTGAATTGGGTAAAGATACAAATGAGACTAAATCGGCGCTGGTTGATGAGGCGGTGAAGATACATGATGAAGAGCGGGAGGCAACACGGCAGCTGAGCCAGCTTGGAGCTGAACTTATCCGGGATGGCGATACCGTTCTGGTGCACTGCAACGCCGGGCCACTGGCCACCGCCGGCTATGGTACGGCGCTGGGCGTAATTTTGTTTGCCAGAGAGCAGGGGAAAAAAGTCAGGGTCATTACCACCGAGACGCGCCCCGTCCTGCAGGGAGCCAGGCTCACTACCTGGGAACTGAAGAAAGCCGGCGTTCCGGTAACTTTGATTACAGATTCCATGGCGGGATATTTTATGAAGCGGGGCGAAATCAACTGTGTCATCGTTGGGGCCGACCGCATTGCCGCCAACGGGGACACGGCCAATAAAATCGGCACCTATACCCTGGCGGTGCTGGCGAAGGAAAACAACGTCCCGTTTTACGTTGCCGCTCCCACCTCCACCATAGACCCCACCCTCGCCTCCGGCGAACAAGTCCCCATCGAGCAGAGAAAGCCGGAGGAGATAACGCATATCAGGGGCGTGCGCATCGCGCCGGAAGGCATTGAGGTATCGAACCCCGCCTTTGACGTTACCCCCCATAAATACATCACCGCCATCATCACGGAAAAAAGGATAATCAGGGAGAATTATGTTGAGGGGATTGGGAGAATCAATTCAGAGAAAATTTGAGTAAAATGAGTAAAGAAATCGACAAAATAGCAGAAAAGTTATGCGTACTTGTTCAAGCGTTTCGGAATAATGGGCCAGCTAAAGATTTCGAATGGTGGAACGAAAATTCACCAAAATCGATGTTTTACCCTAGGTATGGATATGAGGAAATGCAACTATTATATGAATCAGTGGTACAAGATATACTCAGAATGAATCCTGAAATGCTTTCAGAATTTGAGGTTGATCGCAGACTTAGATTCGATTTTCTTGTGCCGCAGACTATAAAAGTGGCTGAAGCGGAACATCTCAATAGCAAAGGCCTTTTTTATAAAGCTAAAGAACATTTAAACGGACTGGTAAAATTTCAAGCTTGGCAAAATGTAGATATTGCGATTGCAAACCTTTGGCATAGAGGCGAGCTAGTTCATTTAGGTGAGGTAATATTTATGAATATTACCAAAGATGAGACTGACCTTTGGAAGGAAAGAGGGCATGTCTCTGATAGAATTTCAGACGTGCATGTGGTGGCTCGAGTTAAAGCGCCTGGAGACCGACAAAAAGCTCTTTCCTATTCCATTGCTTGTGTGAACCAAACTCTTGATATTATGAGAGCCTTTTGCTTTCCTTTTGGTCGCCACAGTGGCACTTGGCTAGTTGGATTACTAGGAGATATTATTGATTCAAAGCATACCCCAATAAGGATAGATAATAGAGATTTTGTTACTCTAATTGGGTCTGGTATTGCACAAATTGAGCTAGAGAAGCATATTTTATCGAAGCTAGGTAAGTCTCAATGGGAACTGATTGTTAAGCTTATTCTAAAGAAAGAAAGCTCTCGAAGTAATATGGAAAACAAATTATTGGTTGGCACCCATTGGCTATCAGAATCTACAAAGCTAGATACTAATAATTCTAAATTTGCAAAGATTGCCTTCGCGTTGGAAACGTTACTCGGAGGCGAGCCTAAAGATGAGGACTTAAAAGTCAGAGGAATAACTGCTATGTTAGCTGAGAGGTCATCATTCATTTCAGGCAAAGATTTGAACGATAGACAGGCAATAGATAGAGACATTCGGAAATATTATAGAATGAGAAGCGAGGTAGTACATGGTGGTGAAAGGGAAGTTTCTTTAGATGATATTGAAAATTTTGGTCAGTTAGTTCGTCGTATATCCATAGATTTGTTAGAGAAGTTAAATGAAATGGGAGATGAGCTTACTGATATTGAAAAATTGGAGAAGTGGGTAAAACTACAAAGATACACTTTACCCGAACGTTAAATCAAGGAGGCCACCTATGCCACAGGCGAAGATAGCGGTCATCGGGGGGAGCGGGCTGTATGACATCGAGGGGATGAAAGATATAGAAGAGGTTGACATGCTCACGCCCTTCGGCGTAACGAGCGATAAAATCGTGGTGGGGAAACTGGAAGGGGTTGGCGTCGCCTTCCTGCCCCGGCACGGGCGGGGGCACCGCCTCCTGCCAACGGAAGTGCCGTACCGGGCCAATATCTACGCCCTGAAATCGCTGGGGGTGGAGAGGATAATCGGCATCAACTCGGTGGGCAGCCTTAAAGAGGAGTTCCAGCCCAACGACCTGCTCATTCCCGACCAGCTCATTGACCGCACCCGGCTGCGCGCCGGTACCTTCTTCGGCGAGGGCATCGTCGCTCACATTTCCTTCGGCGAGCCGTTCTGTCCGCCTCTGAGCCGGGTGGTCTATCAGTCGGCCAGGGATGCCGGCGCCACCGTGCATAAAGGCGGCACCTGCGTGGTCATGGAGGGGCCGGCCTTCTCCACCAGGGCGGAGTCTCGGCTCTACCGTTCCTGGGGGGCTGACGTCATCGGCATGACGGCACTGCCCGAGGCCAAGCTGGCGCGGGAGGCGGAAATCTGCTACGCTGTTATTGCCTGTGTTACCGATTACGACTGCTGGCGTCGGGGCCATGACGCCGTTACCGCCGAGATGATTATAAGTCGCCTGCGTCAGAACATTGATACTGCCAAACAGATTATCAAGCTGGCGGTGGGTAAAGTCACGGAAAAACGCGATTGTGACTGTGCCACGGCATTGAGCACGGCGTTGATTACGTCACCCGATGTCATGCCCGAGGCGCAGAAGAAAAAGCTTGACCTGCTCATCGGCAAGTATCTGAAAAAGGATTAAGCATATGCCTGGCGTAGAATTCAACTGTTCACCAACGATTATCGGCAGCATGCCGCATAAAGACCCCACGGTGGCGTGCGCGCAGATTGCCCATTACCTCAGAGATATTCCGGCCTGGCCCCAGCTGCCGAAACGCTCTTTTCTGGAGAATATGTACGTCCAATACAGCCAGGGTTTCCCCGGGGTGGTAGTTGATGAAGCGGAGAAGAAAATTTACGTGGATCGTAATCAGGACCTTAACCGGTCGCTGGAGCAGTTTTACTCGGCCTTTCTGGAAAATAAGGTAGATAGATTTGCCATCAGCGCCGATTATGCCGCCGGGTTTCATCACTTTTTGTCTCTCGATAACCTGGCGCCGAAGGTGGTAAAAGGGCATGTCACCGGCCCGGTTACCTGGGGACTTACCGTGCTCGACCAGGAGGGCAAAGGCATCCTCTATGATGATACTCTGGGCGATGCCGTGCCCAAGCTGTTGCGTCTGAAAGCGGCCTGGCAGGAGAGAGAGCTGAAGCGTATATGTCGCCGCACCATAATCTTCGTTGATGAGCCTTATATGTCGGCCTTTGGCTCGGTGGGCATGATGCTTTCGAGGGAGAAGGTGGTCAGCCTGCTGAACGAGGTGTTCGGCGGTATTGAGGGGCTCAAGGGCGTCCACTGCTGCGGCAACACTGACTGGTCGGTGATACTGGGCAGTGAGGTTGACATTATCAGCTTTGACGCCTACAACTATGCCCAGTCGCTGAGCCTGTACCCCGAAGAGGTAAAAAGATTTCTGGACCGGGGTGGCACCGTTGCCTGGGGTGTTGTCCCCAATGAGGCAGAAGCCCTGAACCGTGAATCTGCCGCCAGCCTCAAGGACCGACTTGAGGAAGCAATGGCACCCTTCACCCGAAAAGGAGTTCCTTTCCGGCAGTTGATAGCGCAGGGATTAATTACGCCAAGCTGTGGACTGGCCTCTCTCGCTGCCGAAGAGGCCACCGTCCGCGCTCTGGAACTGCTCGTCGAGCTATCGGAGCGGATAAAAACACGCTATGGATAACGGAAGGAAAAGTGCAGATGGAATGCAATATTGAAGCTAATAAAGTCAAGTGCAACTGCACCTATGAGTCATGCGCCAGAAAGGGCAAGTGCTGCGAGTGTATTGCCTATCATCTGAAGTATGACGAGCTTCCGGGCTGTGTTTTTACGCCGGAAGTGGAGAAGACCTTTGACCGCTCCTTCGCCCGATTTGCCGAGATGGTTACCAGGGGAAAAAGATAATATAGTGGGCCTTGGCATCTATGAAGACAGTATACCTGTTAACGGGCAGGCCGGGGACCGGGAAGACAAGCCTGGTGAAACAGGCGGCGGCAGAACTAAAGAGAAAAGCTGGCGGCTTCTATACTGAGGAGATACGTGGTCAGGGAGCGAGACTTGGCTTCAAGCTGATTACTATGGATGGTCGGGAGACAGTGCTGGCCCATGTTGACTTTCGCGGTCGATACCGGGTGGGGAAATACGGCGTTGATGTTGATGCCCTGGAGCGCGTGGGAGTTCCCGCGCTGGAGGAAGCAGTCAAACAGCGCGATGTCATCGTCATCGATGAGATAGGTAAAATGGAGTTGTTTTCAAAGCGCTTCCGGGAAGTCGTTCTGGAGGCGATTCACAGCGGCAAGCCGGTACTGGGCACCATTATGCTCAATCCGCATCCATGGGCTGACGAGGTCAAGCGCCAGCCGCAGGTTAGACTGGTTGAAGTCGCCCGAACCGATTATTACCGAGTGTTGGCAGATATAAAGCAATGGGTAAAAGGGGGGGGGTGTAGTGAGAGGGGGCGAAATCCCCTCGCTGAAAGTGAAATCCCGATTGTGCTAAACTCTAATCGTGGCCAAGAAGCGCATTGACACCCTGATGGTGGAGCGGGAGCTGGCGGAAAGCCGGGCCAGAGCCCAGGCGCTTATCATGGCCGGGGAGGTTACGGCGGGCGGGAGTCCTATTACCAAAGCCGGCACGCTCATCAGCGAGGATGTTGAAATCGCGGTCAAAGAGCCGTTGCCCTACGTCAGCCGCGGGGGCACCAAGCTGGCGCACGCGCTTGACGCTTTCAATATGGGTGTTGCGGGCATGGTGGCGGCGGACATCGGGGCTTCCACGGGGGGCTTCACCGATTGCCTGCTGCAGCGGGGGGCGAAAAAGATATACGCCATAGATGTGGGCTACGGCCAGCTGGACTACCGCCTGAGGCAGGATAAGAGGGTGGTGGTCATGGAGAGAGTCAACGCCCGCTACCCCATATCGCTGCCGGAAAGGGTCGACCTGGCGACCATCGACCTGTCCTTTATTTCGGCGACCAAGGTCATACCCTCGGCAGTCGAACTGCTCAAAGCGAAAGGCAGCCTGCTGGTGCTCATCAAGCCGCAGTTCGAGGCCAGGCGGGTGGAGGTGGGAAAAGGGGGCATAATTAAAGACCCGCAAACGCACGCCAGGGTTCTGGGGCGCTTCATCAAGTGGGCGGTCGAACAAAAATTGCGGTTAAAAGGGCTGATGGCATCGCCCGTTCTAGGCGCATCGGGTAACCGGGAATTTTTCCTGCGATTTAATTTGACATAATGTTTTATGCGGTGTCAGCACAGGCTATGGAGCCGGTTGTCGGCTGGCGGAAAAACAATTGTCGGGCGTCCGTCTGATTAGGCTGAGTTGACTCAGAAATCTGCGAGAGATATAATTAATAGTGGCAGGGTCAATCGGGACCGGAGATAAGAGGCTGGATAAGTTGCAAGAAAGCTGCGGCGTTTTCGGTGTTTATGCCCCCAGTGAAGATGTAGCCCGCCTTACCTATTTTGCCCTCTTTGCCCTGCAGCACCGGGGCCAGGAAAGCAGTGGTATTGCCACCGCCGATGGCAAAAAAGTCAACGTTTATGCCAAAACGGGCCTGGTAGCTCAGGTTTTCACCGAAGAAGCGCTCGGCCACCTCAGCGGCAATATCGCCATCGGTCACAATCGGTATTCAACCAGAGGGTCCAGTCAGGCATACAATGTGCAGCCCATGGTGGTGGGCAAGGGAAATAATGCCATCGCCATAGCTCACAATGGCAATATCGTAAATGCAGAGCACCTTTTCGAGCAGCTCTGTGAGCAGGGCTACACTTTTCAAAGCTCCACCGACAGTGAAGTTATTGCCAACCTCGTCCTTTCCTCACCGGAATATAACTGGGTAGATAAAATACGTTATGCTATGAACCGGTTGCAGGGGGCGTACTCGCTGACGCTGCTGACCAAGGACACACTCTTCGCGGTTCGTGGTTCGCTGGGGGTACGCCCGCTGTGCCTGGGTCAGATTGATGGTGGTTGGGTTATCGCCTCGGAGACATGTGCCCTCGACCATATTGGTGCCAACTTCATCCGCGAGGTCGAGCCGGGCGAGATTGTTAAGATCGATGGGAACGGCATTGAGAGTTACCCCGGTAAGAGCAGTAGGCGGGCACTGTGCATCTTCGAGTTTATTTATTTTGCCCGTCCCGATAGCGTGATCAGCGATCAGTTACTCTCTCCGGCGCGGCAGGAGATGGGTGCAGGTTTGGCAGTGGAACATCCTGTGGATGCCGACCTCGTTGTGGGCGTGCCTGATTCGGCTACCAGCGCCGGCATTGGCTATGCCCGCCAGTCAGGCATCCCGATTGGGGAAGGATTGATCAGAAACCGTTATGTGGGGCGGACGTTCATTGAACCTGACCAGCGCATCAGAGACCTGGGCGTAAAGCTGAAATTCAATCCTCTGCCCCGCATGCTCAAAAACAAGAGGCTGGTGGTGGTGGATGACAGCATTGTTCGGGGCACCACAACGCCGAGCGTGATCAAGGAATTAAGGCGTGCCGGAGCCAAAGAAATACACATGCGTATATGCGCGCCACCCATCCGTTACCCCTGCTTCTTCGGTGTGGACATGGCTACCCGCAGCGAACTGATAGCTGCCCAGAAGTCAACACCACAAATTTGCCGGTTCATTGACGCAGATTCGCTTGGCTATCTCAGTATAGATGGCCTGCTGAAGGCCGTTGCTTTGCCTAAGGATCAGTTCTGCTTGGCCTGCTTTACCGGCGAATACCCCATACCGGTACAGCTTGAGATGGACAAACTGGCACTGGAGACAATGCTGCTGCAGCACCAGGTACTTTCTCAGGCAGGGCGACGCTAAAAAGCGTCAATTTACCATTTTTTTCCTATCTTCATTTGACAACGTCTGCCATTTGTTGTAAATTTAAAAATAGAACAATTGTTCTTCTTAGGCATAGATAAGAAATGAAAAGTCAACTGTCAGCAAAAAGAAAGCGAATCGTTGATTTCATCCGCCAGTTCATGGAGGCAAAAAGTTATCCACCAACCGTCAGGGATATACAGGGTGGCTGCGGCATCAGCTCAACCTCCGTGGTTGACTACCACCTGAAAGTGCTGGAAAAAGAGGGGCACATACGCCGTGATGCCGAGGTATCGCGCGGCATCGAACTGCTTGGTAGAGCATCATCACTGCCGAAAGTACAGGTGCCGATAATTGGGCAGATAGCTGCCGGGGAACCAGTTCCAGTGCCCGATTCAGAGACGTGGGACGCAGCCGCGGGCGCCGATTTGCTTGAGGTAACGGCTGACCTTACCCGGGGCAGGCAGGATATTTATGCCTTGAAAGTTAAAGGCATGTCAATGGTTGACGCTCTGATAAATGATGGGGATATTGTGCTGATGCAGTATGTCAACACGGTGGACAACGGGGAGATGGCAGCGGTGTGGCTCAAAGCGGAGAAGGAAGCTACACTGAAAAAGGTTTACATCGAACCTGGCCGCGTGCGCCTTCAGCCGGCGAATAGCCGGATGCAGCCGATATATGCTGAGCCAGAGAACGTTGAAATTCAGGGGAAGGTTATTGCCGTAATCCGGCAACTGGGAAAGCCCGCGTAAAAAATAAAAAATAAAACATAGCTCGATTTGCCTTTTCTTTAGCCGTCATTATAAACTTGACTTGATTTTTTTCTGGCAGTAGGTATAAAGTATTTACAGCCCGTGCCTGAACCAGGGTTGAAGAAAATAATGGCAATGCGGTATAACTGAAGAGAGAGCTATGATTTCAGAGCAATTTCAGATGGTGGGTCGGGACCTGTTTGCCCGGGGACTTGTTTCCTCAAACAGTGGCAACCTGAGTATCAGGCTTGGAGACCAGTTAATTATTATCCGCCGCGGCAGCATGCTCAACTGCATCAATGAAAATGACCTCATCGAGACCGGCGTCAGTAAAAATAGCCGGACGACACCATTAGCCTCAACCGATCTGGCCATTCACCGGGCGATCTACCATGAAACGCAAGCTCTAGCCATCGTCCATGCCCACCCGCCTCATGCTGTGGCGCTCTCGATAACGGATAAAGAAGTTGTGCCCACTGTAGAAGATTTCTCGCTGATTGGCGGGGTTCCGGTGGTGGGCTGGAGTGAAGAACTGGAGAAGGAATCCCTGGCCGATATTGTCGCCAGGGCGTTAAAACAATACCATATAATAATGGTGCATAACCATGGCAGCTTTGCCATCGGGCAGTGGCTTGAGGAAGCCTACAATCTCACGACGGCTCTGGAGCACAGCAGCCAGGTTCTCTGCCTGGCAAGGTCACTGCAGGTCAGCCCCATGAAGGAATAGTTTACTTCTTGTAGACGGGCGTGCACCAGTCAAGATATTGGCTGTTTTCCCCGCGTATTACATCAGCGTAGATTTGCTGTAGCTGCCCGGTTATTTCACCGATCTCCCCATCACCCACCTGGCGATGGTCTACTTCTGCGACCGGCGTAACATGGGCCGCCGTACCGGTGAGGAAAACCTCATCGGCAATAAAGAGTTCAGCGCGGTAAACCGGCCTCTCTATCGTCTCAATGCCGAGCTCATTTTTTGCCAGCGTGATGACACAGTCGCGGGTTATTCCCGGCAGAATATTATTCCAGGTGGGTGGCGTGACCAACTTTCCGTTGATTACCAGAAAGATATTTTCACCGCTGCCCTGCGCCACATAGCCATCCTGGTTGAGCATGATAGCCTCGTCAAACCCCTTTTCCACCGCGTCTGACTTGGCCAGCGCGTTGCCGGCATAGTGGCCCATTATTTTCAACTGGGGTGGAATGGAGTTATCGGTGGGACACTGCCAGGCGGAGACGCAGCACCTCGCCTTATCGACGTCTATGTACCGTCCCCAGGGAATGATAAATACGGTGAAATCATCAGCGATATCGTGAACGCGAACGCCCAGCGCCTCACTGCACTTGTAAGCCAGCGGGCGTGCGTAAATATCCTGCTCAAAGGTGCACCTCTGGGCCAGCTCCACCGTTATCCGGCACAGCTCATCGACGCTGTAGGGAATCTTCATCCTCATTACCTTGCAGCCATTGAGCAGCCGCTGGTAGTGTTCTTTCTGGCGGAAGAGGTAAATCTGCTTATGCTGGCTATTCCAGTTGCCGCGGATGCCTTCAAAGACGGCCGTTCCGTAGTGGAGAGCGTGGGTCATAATATTTACATTGGCATCGGCAAGAGGAATAAATTGGTTTTTAAAAAAGGCGTAGGATGGCATTGCCGGGCCTCCTTTTCCAGATAAAAGTTTTCATCCATTATAGCTGGTGCGAATGGAGATTACAAGAGGGCTCGATGATTTGCTGGGTTTCCGTGGGTACTGCTTTACCTTGATAAACTCGGGGTGTGCAGGCTGTAGCCATCATCGGATGCCGGGAAAATGTCCCTCAGCAGCAAGGTTCTTCCCGTCTGTATGGCGGTGAAGCCGTACTTTTTACGTATGCGGTCAATGGCGGCGTTCAGCTGTTCCAATCGCTGCCCCCTCGTGTCCAGCATATCTGGCTGCCGTCCCGCCTCTACCAGATTTGACACCCCGATGCCAATAAGCCGGACCGCTTGTTTCTCACGGGGGAGTTCGATTTTCAGCAGCTTCAAGCCGGTGGCAAATATGGCCTGGTCGGTATCAGCGGGTTGAAAAAGCGTTTGCTGACGGGTGGTGGTGGTGAAATCGGCGTATCTCAGCTTGAGCGTGATGCAACGTGCCAGCCTTTCCTTCTGGCGCAGTTCGCTGCCCACCCGTTCACTCAGGTAGCGCAATGTGGCCTGCACCAGTGCCGTATCCCTGGTGTCCCGACTGAAGGTGGTCTCCCGGCTGATGGATTTGGCGATGGTGGGGGGCTCCACTCTACGGTCATCGATGCCACAGGCGTGGTCGCGGACAAGTTTGCCGTAAGTGCCAAAGTGCCTCTTCAGTACCTCTGCGGGCAATGCCGCCAGCTGGTCGATGGTGCCGATGCCCAAATTTTTCAGAACCTGCTCACTTTTTTTACCGATGCCGGGCAGCCTGTTTACCGGTAACGGGGCAAGAAACGCGCGTTCGTTTCCGGCGGGCACTTCCAGCAGCCCGTCCGGTTTGGATGCATCAGAAGCTATCTTGGCGACTACCTTGCTGCTGGCGATGCCGATTGAGGCGCAGAGACCCAGCTCATCTCTGACGCGTTGCTTTATCGTTTCCGCCATCTTCTTTATGGAGCCATGGAGTGATTGGAACCCGGTAACGTCGAGATAGGCCTCGTCAATGCCCAGAGGCTCCAGGTAGGGAGAGAAGTCAGCCAGAATTGCCATGAACTTCTGTGAAGCTTCACGGTAGCGCTGGTAATTGCCCTCGATGAATATAGCCTGCGGGCAGAGTCGGCTGGCGGTGAGCAGCGGCATGGCGGAGTGCACGCCGTAGGCACGGGCCTCATAGGAGGCGGCGGCCACAACGCCCCTTCGGTCGGGCTTGCCGCCGACGACCACCGGTTTACCTCTCAGCTCCGGATTGAGCACCTGCTCCACGGAGACAAAGAAAGCGTCGAGGTCAATGTGCATTAGGCGGCGCGGCTTCTGGTTGCTCATTTTACTCGGCATCTCTGGCTATTTACGTCTCCTTTTTCAGCCTCTCCAGTTCCTCCTCAAGGTCATTACGCTGCTGCCACATGTGCAGTGGTACCGAGTGGGCTGGCCAGCGCGCCAGCAAATCGGCCAACTTTTCCTCAAGTTCTCTCATGCGTTCACTCGCTGTTTTGCGGGGCGGAGGTTCTTCCCGGGAGATGACAGCCTTTACCCGGTGCTCAAAGACACTTCTCGGCAGGAGGATGCGATGCTGGCATTGCAGGCATTTTATCCCGATATCGGCACCGAGCCTCACCACCTGCCACTCGTAGCTGCCGCAGGGGTGTTTTTTCTTCAAACGGACAGTATCGCCGATTTTTATGTCCATGGCTCTGACTCCAGACTGTAGGTATAAATCAGGAGATGGTTTCTTTGACGTGGCGGTTTATCTGCGCTCTCAGGTCGATGGCCGCCTGTCGCGCCGCCTGGGCAAAATCCTTTCCCTTTGAGGCATAGAGAACCTGCCTTGAGGAGTTGATGATTGCCTTCTCGCCGTGGCGGTCGACGCCATAGCGGACGGTTAGTGCCAGGTCTCCCCCCTGGGCGCCGATGCCCGGAATTAAAAGCGGCATATCAGGGTGCTGCTCGCGGATGATTTTCAGTTCCTCGGGGCAGGTGGCACCCACCACCAGGCCGATATTACCGTGAATGTTCCATTCACCTGCTTTGCCGGCAACAACCTGGAACAGGGGAAGATATTTATTATCTCCCATTTCGGTATTGAGCGCCTGAAAATCAATGGCGCTGGCATTTGAGGTGCGGCAGAGAATGAAGATACCGCGGTCCTGGTACTCTATGAACGGCGCTATGGAATCATAACCGAGGTAGGGGTTTACCGTGGTGGCATCAAAGTCAAAGTAAGCGAAAATGGCTCGAGCATAGGCTTTGGCCGTATTGCCGATGTCCCCGCGCTTGGCATCACCGATAACTGGAATATCATCGGGAATGAAGTTTCTTGTCTGTTTCAGGATGCTCGGTCCGTCATCGCCCAGCGCTTCGTAGAAGGCGAAATTCAGCTTGTAGGCACAGACCAGATCGGAGGTAGCCTCAATGATGGCCCGGTTAAACTCGGCAACGCTGACTTTTTCCGGCATTCTCTCCTGGTCAGGGTCAAGGCCAATGCAAAGAAGGCTATGGTTCTTTCTCGTAGCTCCGGTCAGCTTTTCTATGAATATCATCTGGTCCCTCGCGGATAAAAGCGGGTAAAAGCGGCCAGTGGCAGGCACGCCAGCTTACCAGTGTTATCGGACGAGCTCGTGATGAGGCGTCTGGGCTTCTGCGGGCAGCATATTGCCGAGAATTTTTTGCAGCGCCATAGTATGACTGCAGAGTCCCCAGTTAGAGAAGAAAGGGCAGGTGCAATGCCACTGGCCGTCTTGATAGCTGGTGTTATAATTGTCGTTCTCGCCACGGAATTTTACGGCCAGTTCGCTGAAGGTTACGCGGTCGGTTTCCTGGGCATATCGATTCGCCTTTTCAATCTTCCCGATCAAGCTGGACTGCATATACATTCCCTCCTTAATGTAAGAAGCACTGTCCTAATCCGGCGCAGTGCTTCGTCTCCATATTGCCAGGCCTCTCGCTCTTGGATTCATGTTGATGTTACCATCATCATTATCATTAATTAAATTTTAACTCTTTTTCGGTGGTAAGTCTAGGGGAATCTCATGGATTTTCGGCAACTTGTTATTTGCCTCTGTTGAGGCTAATGCGGTAAAATATGCGGTAAGAAAGGCGTGAGGTGAAGCGTGCCCATCTACGAGTACGAGTGTGGCGATTGCCAGTTTCATTTCGAGAGGAAACAGAGTTTTGATGATGAGCCGATAACGATGTGCCCGCAGTGCCGGGGTAAATCTCGGCGTGTTATCCATTCGACTCCGGTCATCTTCAAAGGCAGCGGTTTTTATATTACCGATAGTCGTAAACACAGCCATTCGGAAGAACACAAGAAACCGGAAGAACACAAGAAACCGGAGAAGAGCAAAGAAGAGGTATCAGGCAAGGAAAAGGGAAAAGAGAAGGAGAAGTAGTCTGGTGAAAGCACTCCTTCAGCGTGTCACCGGAGCCTCCGTCACCGTAGGCCACGATGAAGTGGGGAAGATAGGGCGGGGGCTCGTGATATTTCTTGGGGTGGCTGGTGGCGATACTGAAAAGGATGCCGAGTATCTGGCGCAAAAGGTCGCCAACCTGCGCATTTTTGCTGATGAGGAAGGTAAGTTCAATCTGTCAGCGCTTGATACCAATGCCGAGCTGCTCGTTGTCAGTCAGTTCACCCTGCTCGCCGATACCAGGAAAGGAAGGCGACCCAGCTTCGTTGGTGCTGCACTCCCAGAGCAAGCGGATAAGCTGATTGCCTATTTTGTGGAGCAGGCACGAGCTACCGGGCTGGACGTAGCGACCGGGCGATTTCAGGCGTATATGCAGGTTGAAATCCATAATGACGGTCCGGTCACCATCATGCTGGATAGCGGTGAAAAAATTAAAGAATAGTGGCCAGAGCAAATATTCTTATTTGCAAAGGGTTGCAATAACTTTTCTTTTTTGTTAAACTCTTGTTATCCAATCAGACAGGATAAAGTCCCGGTTCAAATGGAAAAGACAGGCGATATCATTAACAGGCTGACCGAGCAGGGCTACCGGCTGACGCCGCAACGAATGATGGTCCTGGCCGCCATTGAAAAAAGCGACCATCACATCAGCGCCGAGGAGATATACACTCAGGTGGTGGCTAAATATCCCTACTTTAATATATCGACTGTGTATCGGACACTGGAGTTGCTCCATCGGCTTGGTCTGGTAACCGAGACCGACCTTGGCGGGGGGCGGGTCAGGTATCATCCGGCGGATAAAGGTCACCATCACCATCTGGTCTGCCAGGAATGCGGCAAAGTGATTGACCTGGATGAGTCTTTGCTTGACCATCTGAAATCGGTACTGCGAAAGGATTACAAGTTTGACCCCGATACGCGGCATCTGGCTTTCTTCGGTAGATGTGCTGATTGCAGCAAATAATTTTTTTTACCAAGTTATTGCGAATAGTTGCAAATGCATAAGATTGCCTATAATTTTTAAAACCAGAGAGGAAGGTAAAAATTGGGTGGAAAAAATTACCGGTTAGCGTTGCTCATTTTGGTTTTGATTCTAGTGGCGAACTTAGTTTTGGGTGGGTGCACGGTAAAAGAGGCGGAAAAACTTCAGGTGGTCACCAGCACCGCGCTGCTGGCGCAGATTGTGGAAAGAGTGGGCGGTGAAAAGGTGGATGTGGTTAATATCATTCCGCCGGCACAATGTCCGGGCCATTTTGATGTTAAGCCCGGGGATATTCTGAAATTAGCTGAGGCCGACTTCTTTCTCCTGCACGGCTGGCAGGGGGAGAAATTCACCGATGCCTTGATAGCCTCTGCAAATAATCCTGACCTGAGCGTTTTCAAGGTTGACGTGCTAGGCAACTGGATGACGCCACCGGTGCAGTCGCAGGCGATAGATATAATCGCTGGCATTATTAGTCAAGCAGACGCCGACAATAGTGCCGGTTTTCAAAAGAATGCCGATGATTTCAGAGCGGCAGTAGATGCCAAAGGGGCGGAAATGGCCGACAAACTGGCCGAGGCGAATGTTGCTGCTATCAATGTAATGTGTGACGAACAGCAGGCCGGGTTTGTTAAGTGGGCCGGGTTCAATGTTGTCGCTACCTACGGCCGGCCCGACTCATTGACGCCGCAGGTGGTCAAAGAACTGGTGGACAAGGGGAGAGAGGGCAAGGTAACCCTGATTATAGACAATATGCAGAGCGGGCAGGATGCTGGCGCCGGCATTGCTGAAGAGCTTGGCAGTGCCAGGGTTATTCTTTCCAACTTCCCCGACTGCTTCGAGAACACGGAAACCTGGGAAAAAACTATCGAGTACAATGTGGCGCTTCTGCTGGCGGCAATAGGCCGGTAAAACGCTGTTTGGTATATCATGGGCGAAACGGTAATTGATATCAAAAACGCGGTGGTGTCCTACCGGGAAGACGTAGCCCTGAGGGGCGTGTCTCTCAAGGTGAGGGCCGGAGAATTCGTCGGCGTCATCGGCCCCAATGGCGCCGGGAAGACCACGCTGCTGACCATCGTTAATGGACTGGGTAAGCTGCTCAGCGGTCGGGTGTGGGTTCTGGGACAATACCTCACGCAAGGTAATGGCCATTCCTTGAGAAAGAAGGTTGGCTATGTCGCCCAGGTGCAGAACATTGACCCGCGCATGCCGATGAATGTTCGTGAAGTGGCGATGATAGGACGCTACGGGCTGCTGGGCTTGCTGAGAAGGCCAGGCAAACACGATTGGAAAGTCGTGGACGAGATGCTGGAACTCGTTGGTATGAGCCACCTTGCCCGAAGGCCCATCGGCCACCTCTCCGGCGGTGAGCAGCAACGCGTGGCCATTGCGCGCTGTCTGGCGCAGGAGCCGGAATTGTTTCTCCTTGACGAGCCAACTGCTTCCCTGGACTGGAAAGCGCAAACGGATATATTAGAGCTGGTGAGACAAATTCACGATTCCCGTCACCTCACCACCTTATTTGTCACCCATGACCTGAGCTGCCTGCCCGTCGCCTGTGACCGCGTAGTCCTGATGAAGGAAGGGCTCATCAGCGGGGAAGGTTCTCCCAGTAAACTACTCACCGATGATAATCTCAGCTGGTTATACGATATGTCTGCCTCGGAAGTGAAGAAGAGGCGTGGAGAGAGCGTTTTAGTCTGAGGTTAAGGGGTCAAGGATTTGGACTTATCTATTCTTGGGTACCAGTTTATGCAGAACGCCATCCTTTCCGCTCTTCTGGGCGGCATTGCCTGCGGCATCATCGGGGTCTTTGTGGTGCTGATGCACATGCCCTTTATCGGCGTATGCATGTCGCACGCCGCCTTTGCCGGAGCGCTGCTCGGACTGTGGCTGGGCTTCCCCCCGTTAATCGGAGCTTTTGTCTTCAGCCTGCTTGCCGCCGCCATAGTCGGTCCTCTGGCCGACCGCGGTGAGCTCAGCCCCGAGACCTCGGTGGGAGTTATCTTTTCCCTCATGCTCGGGCTGGCATTTCTCTTCATGGGACTGATGCCCGGCACCAAATCAGGGGCACTGGAGCTGCTCTGGGGCAGCATCCTCACCAATACCCGGGGCGATGTCATCCTTCTGGCGATTGTAGCTGTTTTGGTAGTAGGTTTGGTAGTTGTCTTTTATAAAGAAATACAGGCGACCATTTTTCACCGGGGTATGGCGCTCTCGGTGGGTATCCCGGCCACGGCTATCCTGTACGGCATCCTGTTTTTAACCGGCGCCACCATCACCGCCACGCTGCGTTCTATTGGCGGCATTTTGATTTTCAGCCTGATTTTGAACCCGGCGGCGGCGGCCTACCAGCTCACCTACAGCATGAAGAAGATGTTCCTGCTCTCGGCAGGTTTTGGCGTACTGTCGGGCTGGATGGGGTTACTGTTCTCTTACCTGTTCAACATACCCAGCGGCGCCACCATTGTGGTTACTTCCTCGGTTATCTTCCTCCTGGCGGCTGTTTTCTCACCCAAGCGCAGGGTAAAGGGCTGGCAGGCAAAACCGCTCGTAGAGGCGAGCCATGATTAGGACCTATTTCAATGGCAAGGCGGCCGTCTGGGACGAAGTTGCGGCCGAAAAAGACCAGTCCAAGCTGAGGAAAATGGCGGCGCGACTGGATCTTGAGCCCGGCTCGGTGATTCTGGATGTCGGCACGGGCACCGGTATCTTTATACCGTTTTTACGGCAAAGGATTGGTGGTGACGGAAAAATCCTGGCTCTTGATATCGCCGGGGAAATGCTGCACAAAGCCCGGAGAAAGAGTTTTGATGGTGTGGTCGCCTACCTGAATGCCGATGTCACCCATATCCCGCTGGCTGATGCTTCAGTTGACAGCGTGGTCTGCTACTCCAGCTTCCCGCACTTTCAGGATAAACCCGGAGCCTTTGCGGAAATACATCGTGTACTGCGGAGCGGCGGCCACCTGTGCATCTGCCATACTTCATGTCGGGCAGCCATAAACGGGCTGCACAACGGTATTCCCGAAGTGGCCCGTGACGTTATCCCGGAAGATTGGGAAATGCGCTTGATGCTGTCGGAAGCTGGTTTTGTCGATGTAGAGATAGAAGACAACTGTGAAAATTATCTCTGCCGGGCTTTAAGGAGAAGCTAGCTTGAAGGAATCCGGGTCAAACTCAAGGCTGATATCCAGTGACTTTGGTGAATGGGTAAGGGCGCCTATTGAGATGTAATCCACGCCGGTCAGGGCGGCCTGGCGGACATTGGACAGGTTGATCCCCCCCGAAGCCTCAATCTTCACCTTGCCTTTCAGTGATTTCACCACCTGGCGCATTTCGTCGGGGCTCATATTGTCCAGCATGATGATATCCGCTCCCGCCTCGGCAGCCTCTTTGGCTTCATCGATAGTAGTCACCTCAGCTTCAACCTTGAGTCCTTCAGGGGCGTTTTTCCTGGCTCTGGCAACGATTTCTTTCAGGCTCATGCCGGTGGCGCGCAGCGCCGCGAGGTGATTGTCTTTAATCAGTATGCCATCGCCAAGGTGGAGACGGTGGTTCGTGCCGCCGCCCATGCTCACGGCATGCTTTTCCAGCCGGCGGAGTCCGGGAGTGGTTTTTCGAGTATCGGCAATGTAGGTCTCCAGGCCGTGAGTCTCCGCGGCGTATTTTGCGGTCAGTGAGGCAATGCCGCTGAGACGCTGCAGAAAGTTGAGCGCGGTGCGCTCGGTCTTGAGGATGCTGATTACCTTGCCGCTGACCTCAGCGATTTTGTCGCCGTCCTTGACCGCAGTCCCGTCTTTGCTCAGTACGGTGAAAGCAAGCGAGGAATCGACTCTGCGGAAGACCTTTCCGGCTATCTCGGCACCGGCCAAAATACCCGCTTCTCTGGCGAATATTGTTGCCTTGCCCTCGAGTTCCGGCGGGATTAATATCTCGCTGGTAACATCACCATGCCCCAGGTCTTCGACCAGAGAGAGGTCAATGATGGCGTCTATCTGTTCTTCCGGCTTGGGCGCTTTATCCATTTTCTTATTCATATCAATTACTAATTGGTAAAAACAATATGGCGCTGCCACTCCGTGGTTTTTTCGGGGAAATCGGAGCGGAAGTGTGCGCCGCGACTCTCTTCACGCAGCAGTGCCGCCTCAGCGATCAACCGACCGGTCAGCACCAGGTTGTGTAACTCATGAGAAGGGCGGTCGGTGGGTGGTGGCAATTTATGCTGCCACGCCGCCAGAATGTCGGCTGCTCTGGACAGACCGTCGGCGTCCCGGATGACGCCAATGTGATTCCAGGTGAGTTGCTGCAGGCTGGTGAAACTGAGTGCCGGGACTGGGCCTGTGGCCTTTCTCTCGCTCAGCTTCTGGTGAACCTCCTGGCGTTTGCGGGTGGCCGGTGAACCGGTTCCAGACCCTCTGGCGGTTCTTTCCATGATGCGCTTGCTGAAGACGACTACCTCCAGCATGGAGTTAGAGGCCAGGCGGTTGGCCCCGTGCACGCCGGTGCAGGCAGTTTCGCCGGTGGCGAAAAGCCCGGAGACGTTCGTTTCTCCCCAGCTATTGGTCTTGATGCCGCCCATCATATAATGGGCGGCTGGTGCCACCGGGACCGGCTCCCTGGTGATATCAAGGCCATGGTCAAGACAGAAGCGGTAGATGTTGGGGAAGCGGGTGGTGATTACGTAGGGAGAGAGATGGGTGACATCAAGGTAAACACGGTCGGAACCCGTTTTTTTCATCTCATGGAGGATACTGCGTGCCACCACGTCACGCGGTGCCAGGTCGCCCTGCGGAGTGTAGTCGGGCATGAACCGATGTCCTTCGGTGTTGTGCAGAATACCGCCTTCGCCCCTGACCGCTTCCGAAATGAGGAAAGGCGTTACCCCGGGAAGATGCAGGGCGGTGGGATGAAACTGGAAAAACTCCATATCGATGATTTCAGCCCCGACCTTGAAAGCGAGAGCGATACCGTCACCGGTGGCGATATCGGAATTGGTGTTGAATTTGAAGAGCTGCCCGGCACCGCCGGTGGCGAGAATAAGATGCCGGCATTCGAATATCTCGGTGGCGCCGGTGTGGCAGTCCAGCACATTCAGGCCAGTGACAGAATTTTTTTCCACCAGAATTTCCGCAGCCTGACTGTCTTCAAGCACCGGGATTCTGGCCGCACGAATGCACCGGCTCAGTGTGACCTCGATATGCTCGCCGGTGGCGTCACCGCCGGCATGCAGGATACGGGGAACGCTGTGGGCGGCTTCCAGGGCAAGCGCAATCCTGCCGTTCAGCGTATCAAAGGGGACACCAAAGTTGACCAGTTCTGCAATGCGGGCCGGGGCTTCATCGACCAGGATTCGTACCGTTTCCTCATCGCACAGGCCGTCTCCGGCGGCGATGGTATCTTCGTAGTGCAGGTCCGGGGAATCATCCCGGCCGATAGCGGCCGCGATACCTCCCTGGGCGTGTCGGGTATTGCAGTCTTCAATGCTGCCCTTGGTTATGACCATCACGCTGCCTCGCTCCCTGGCAAGGAGCGCCGTATAGAGGCCAGCGATACCGCTGCCCACTATTATGTAGTCATAGTGATTCATTCGCTATTGCTCTTGGCGCTGGCCAGCAATGCTGTTTCGGGCCATACGGATGGTCGTTCCCGATTCAACTTTTATAACGACGCTATCATCGCTCAGGCTCTCCACAACACCGTAGATGCCGCCGGTAGTGACAACCTTATCGCCGCGTTTCAGTTCCTGCATCAGCTCCTCGTGTTTTTTGTGTTGCCGGCGCTGCGGTCGAATGATGAGAAAATAGAAGATGGCGACAAGTAGAACGATAAAGATAATAAGCGTCCAGTCGAAACCTCCACCTTCCTCGGCTCCTTCCGGCGGTGGCACGCAGCCGCTGAGTACCGCCAGAAACGTGACCAGCATACCTGTCATCAGACTATACTTTAACATTGTACCTCCTTATTTCGTTTTGCTAATCGTGCCCTGTAATGACCACGGGCTCGTCTTTTCTATCCGAATATTTACCAGTTGCCCCAGATAATCACGGCTATCGCTGAAGAAAGCGAGTTTGCCGGTGCGGGTTCTACCCTGCCACTTGCCTTTTACCCTGGACTCGACCAGAATTTCCACCGTGCTACCGAGCAGCTGTTCATTGATTTCTTTGGCGATTTTTTCCTGGAGCTGCTCAATAATGTTTAAACGTTCCTTTTTCACCGCCGGTGGGATATCATCTTCCAGCTCGCGGGAAGCGGTGGTTCCCGATCTCGGTGAGTACGCCGCGACGTGGACAGTGTCAAACCTGAGTTCGGAGAGCAGGTTCACCGTTGCCTGGAACTGAGATTCTGTCTCTGAAGGGAAGCCAACGATGACGTCCGTGCTCAGTGCCACGCCGGGGACGGTATCCCGCATTCTTTTTACCAGCTGCTGGTACTGGGCGGTGATGTAGCCACGCCTCATCAGCTTGAGAATGTCGTCGCTGCCTGACTGGACGGGGAGGTAGATTTGCTCGCAGACCTTGTCCAGCCTGGCGATGGCGTCAATGAGCTTAACGCTCATATCCTTGGGGTGGTTGGTCAGGAAGCGTATCCTCGCCAGACCATCAATGGCGTTAAGCGCCTGCAGCAGGTCGGCCAGGTCGGGCTTACCGGGCAGGTCATGGCCGTATGAGTCCACATTCTGGCCCAGCAGAGTTACCTCTTTAGCCCCCCGCCCGGCCAGCTCTTTGACCTCACAGACAATCTCTGTTACCGGACGGCTCACCTCACGGCCGCGGCGATAAGGGACAATGCAGTACGTGCAGAAGTTATTGCAGCCCTGGATGATGGGGACGTAGGCAGCGGGGGGAGGGTTTTGGGGCAATGTCGCCAATGCGGCCGGTTTTTCCAGCCAGGGAGGATAATCGCCCGGCTTGAAAAAGTAATCGACATGAGGGAAATCCTTTTTCAACTTGGCGGTATCGGAGTTCACCAGACAGCCGGTAACGGCCAGTGTGATGTCCGGGTGTGCCCGGGCAAAGGGGTGCAGCGCCCTGATTTTATTCACCACCCGATTTTCCGCGCTCTGGCGCACCACGCAGCTATTGAGGATAATAACATCAGCATTCTCGGCGGTGTCCGTTGCCCGGTAGCCGATATGCTCAAAGAGGCTGCCGAGTTGCTCCGACTCCGCCTTGTTCATCTGACAGCCGATGGTCCAGATATGGTAGCTAGGCATATCACCCCGTCGCTTATCTTTAATAGTAATATACCCCTTTTCAGGGGCATAAGTCACCTGTTTTTCATGGCGGAGGGAGTGGGATTTGAACCCACGACCCCAGTTTCCCAGGGTAAGCGCTTAGCAGGCGCCCGCACTAGGCCACTATGCGATCCCTCCCGCGCGCCGTATTTTATGTATATTTAATATATCACAAATTTCCGCTTTGCTCAATCATCAGCCATTGAGGTTTGCTGGCCTGTCGTGGCCTGTGCTATGATGATTGGCGCATAGCTGTCATGGAGATTAACATAACCATTGATGGGGAATATGAGGGTTGTCCTGAAGCGGACTGGTTTCAATGCGTCATCAGGCAGGTTCTTGATGCCCAGAACGCCAGCTCAAATACAGAGATAGGCCTGCTGATCACCGGCCAGGAAAGAGTGCAGGAACTGAACCGGGCATATCGCGGTGAAGACCGCCCGACCGACGTTCTGGCCTTTTACATGACATCGGAAGAGGAAAAGCGCGAGGGTGAATCAGAGCGGTTCGTGGTTGCGCCCGATGGTTTTGCGCATCTTGGCGAGGTCGTTATTTCGTACCCTCAAGCGGTGATACAGGCGCAGGAGCGCGGCCATGCTACCGGGAAAGAGCTGGCCATCCTCATTATTCACGGTGTGCTCCACCTGCTCGGCTATGACCATGAGAGGCCGGAGCAGAAGCGTGAAATGGCAGACAGAGAGCCGGCCATTTTGCATAAGTTATTAATAAACTTGGAGGGAAAGAGCGATGAATAAGATTGAGTTGCCGCCTGACAGACTGATGTACCCCCGACCGACGCTTCTGGTGGGGGCTAATGTGGACGGCAAGGCCAATTTCATGGCGATGGGTGGCGGTGGCGTGGTCAACGCGGAACCGCCGATGATGGGTGTTCTACTACGGCACAAGTCTTATACACTGAAGGGCATCTGGCAGAATAAGACCTTCTCCATGAATACCCCTTCTGTTGACCTGGTAAAAGAGGCCGACTTCTGTGGCATAGCCTCCGGCGCTGACGTTGACAAAGTCAGGGTTTGCCGATTCAAAGTGTTTTACGGGCATCTGGAGACGGCGCCGCTGATTGAGCAGTGCCCGGTCAATCTGGAGTGCCGGGTGACGCATATCATGAACCTGGGCAGCCATGACTTTATCATCGGCCAGGTGGAGGGGACTTACGTGTCCGGGGACTGTCTTACCGACGGCAAGCCAGACGTAAATAAAATCAGGCCGATTGTATTCGATATCACCTTCCGGAGGTACTTTGCCTTCGGTGAGGTGGTTGCCGAAGCGTATAAGGCGGGGCTGGAGCTGAAGGAGAAGGGGTAATTTCAGCGCCTTGCCGCACCCACCAGCTCACTGATGTCCTTGACTCCTTCTCTGACCATGAACTGCTCTATCCCTTCGAGGACATCCATGGGGGCACGGGGGTTTATGAAGCTGGCGCTGCCCACCTGGACGGCGCTGGCACCGGCCATGATGAACTCGATGGCGTCGCTGCCGGAGGCGATGCCGCCGCAGCCAACGACTGGTATTTCCACTGTCCCGGCCACCTCGTAGACCATGGCCAGCGCGACTGGCTTTATGGCCGGGCCGGAGAGTCCACCGGTACGGTTGCCAAGCAGTGTCTGTCGCGTATAGATGTCGATGGCCATACCCCGCACCGTGTTGATAAGGCAGATAGCATCGGCACCGGCTTCAGCCACCGCCACCGCCACTTTAACGATTTCGCCGGTGTTGGGAGTCAATTTGACCAGCACCGGGAGAGAAGTTTTTGCCCTGACCGAAGCGGTTACCCTGGCGGCGGATTCGGGATGCACACCGAACTCGGCACCACCGGCACTGATGTTGGGGCAGCTGATGTTGACCTCAAGAGCGCTGATGCCAGGGATACCATCCAGTTTGTTCGCCAGCTCGGCGTATTCTGCAACCGTTTCGCCGGCGATATTGACGATTACCGGGACGCGCCATTTTGCCCAGAGCGGTGCCTTTTCTTCAATCAGGGCTTTCACCCCGATGTTCTGCAGGCCAATGGAGTTGAGCATTCCCGAGGGAGTTTCCACAAGGCGTGGCTGGGGATTGCCGTCTCTTGGGTTCAGGGTAGTCCCCTTGCAGACGATGGCGCCGAGCCTCTGAATATCAAACAGATGACTGTACTCGGTGCCGTAGCCGAAAGTACCGGATGCGGTCATGACCGGGTTGGCCAGGCGCAGGCCTTTATCATGTCCGGGGGCTAACTGAACGGAAAGATTCACTTCGACTCCAATTATAGGTTATCTAAGCGACAGAGGCAATGGGTTAGCTGGTCAAACGGTGTTGGTGTTGCGGTCGTGTTCTCTGGCTCTGCGGCGTAGTTTATTAATTCCGAATGAGATAAACAATGTCGTGCCGCTGACCAGAATAATGGTGGCACCGGAAGCCAGATTGAGCACGTAGGAAATCCACAGTCCGCTGAAGGTGAAAAACACGCCGGCCAGGATTGCCAGCAGCATCATTTTTTTAAGGCTGTGGGTGAACTGGCGAGCCAGCGCTGCCGGGATGGTGAGCAGGGCAATCACTAGGATAATGCCGACCACTCTTATTAGAACCACCACGGTCAGGGCTACCAGGCAGAGCAGGAGAAGGTAAAGACCTTCGGTGGGTACTCCGGATATGGTGCTGAACTCTTCATCAAAGGAGAGGTAAAGGAATTCTTTATAGAGAAGGGCGACGAGGGCGATGATTACCATATCCAGAATGAGTATCAGCATTAAATCGAAGAAAGGCACTGTCAGGATGTTGCCGAAGAGGTAGCTGAAAAGGTCGGGAGCATACCCCGGTGCCAGACCGATGAAGATAATACCCAGCGCCATTCCCATCGCCCACAGGATGCCAATGGCGGTATCCTCAGGCAGTCTGGTTCGCCTGATTACCAGCCCGATGCCAAGCGACGAGGCGATGGTGAAAGCCATTGCCCCCAGCACTGGATTGATGCCCAGCAGATAACCCAGCCCGATGCCGCCAAAGGAGGCATGGGCGATGCCGCCGCTGATAAAAACGATTTTCTTGACGACTACATAGACGCCGACGATGCCACAGGCGATGGCTGCCAGCAGACCAGCCAGCAGGGCATTCTGCATGAACTGATACTGAAGTACCTCGAGCATAGCCTAATGTTCCTTCAGCACCCGGTGTGGCACAGTGCCATGGGCAATGAGCTGGACAGGGCAGCGGTATGTCTTCTCCAGTTCCTCCGCCGACACCTCTTTGGAGCCGTGGTAGAACAATTGATGGTTGAGACAGGCAATCTCATTTACATAAATGGAGACCGCACTGATATCATGTGACACCAGGACAATGGCCATTTCTTCCTTTAATTTGTGTAGCAGTTTGTAGAACTCGGTCTGCATATCCGGGTCAATGCCGGCGGTTGGCTCATCAAGCAGCAGCAATTGCGGATTGGTCACCAGAGCCCGGGCAATGAAGACGCGCTGCTGTTCGCCGCCGGAGAGCTTCCCGATCTGCCTGTCTTTGTAACCGAGCATTTCCACGGCCTTCAAGGCTTCAGCGGCGGCCTTTCTATCTTCTTCGCTATAACGGTGGAAGAGACCGGATTTGTTATAGCGGCCCATGAGGACCACCTCGAAAACACTGACGGGAAAGTCATGGTCAAAGAGGTTGAACTGTGAAATGTAGCCGAGGTATTTCCTTCCCTGCTCCGGCGGCATACCCAGTACGGTGACCTTGCCACGGTTTGGCTTTATCAGACCAAGTATAACTTTGAGGAGCGTGGTTTTACCGCCGCCATTGGGGCCGATGATACCGAGGAAGTTGTTCGACTCGATGGAGAGGTTTATTGCTTCCAGTGCCGGGATACCATCATAGTACACCCAGACGTTTTCCAGCCTTACCAGTTCTTTAGCTGTCATTTTCCGCTCACCACCTGACCAATCTAGACATAATTATGATGCAATTGTTAGCTTAACGTCAACTGTTTCAAGTGCTTCGGCAGAGTCGTGCGAATGGCATTAGCTTTACGAAGGTGGTTTAACCCAGGGTGGCCGCTCTTTGGCTTTTTATCTCCGGCCACCTCCCGCATGGTTCGTAAATGAGAAGGGCTGCTTTTGATGGCAGCCCCGGTGATTAATAATTATCTCTGCTACTCCAGTGGTGTCAGTGTCAGCAACTTTTTGGCAATCTTGGGGTATTTGGCAATGAAAAGCAGTTCATCCTCGACGAGTGGCTTCTGTGCTTCGACGTTGGCATAGCGGACCAGTTCCAGAATCTCGGCGGCTTCCTCACGGCTGCTGAACTGCACTTCCATTCGGCCCATGAGGTGGCTGAAGCCAGAGATACCGCTGTATTGCCCGGCAATGATTTCCCTTCCCGTTTCCACCATTACCGGGTCGCCCCGCCCCAATTCCTCAAAGCCATAGAGTTCATAGTTTTCCGGGTCTTTCAAAACGCCGTCAGCGTGGATGCCAGAGGAATGAGCAAAGGCATTCGCCCCGACCCCCGGCTGGTTAATCGGAATGGGTAAACCAAAGGCGTAGCTGGCGAACTTGGCGGTTTTCCACGATTTAGAGAGGTCAATCGGCTGTCCCAACTGATACTTATCAGCAAATTGCTTTGATTTGATTAACGCCAGAACCACCGCCACCAGGTCAGCATTACCGGCCCTCTCGCCAATGCCATTTACGGTAGTATTGATGTAAACATCCTGGCCGCCGTCAATGGCACCTTTGGCCCCGGCCAGGGAGTTGGCCACCGCCATCCCCAGGTCGCCGTGGCAGTGTATTTCAATGGGCAGGCCGGTGTTTTCTGTCAGGTTCCGGACGGTTTCGTAAATGGTAAACGGGTTATCGTAGCCAAGGGTGTCGCAGTACCTGAGGCGGTCGGCACCGTGTTCTCTGGCCGCCAGACCGAACCTGATGAGGAACGTGATATCAGTTCTCGAAGCGTCTTCCGCATTCACCCCCACTGTTTTGGCTCCCAGTGCTTTGGCCGCGTCCAACGCCTCGGTCATATCATGAATGATGTCTTCCTGCTGCTTTCTACCCTGAAATTTTCCGTTTATCATCTGAGAAGAGGTGGAGATGGAGATATTCAGGTGTTTGATATCCGGTACCAGTCTGAAGGCCGTTTCGACATCGCTTGTAATGGCCCTTAGCCAGCCTTCAAGTCGAATCGGTTGCAGGGCTCCCATCTGCGCCAGCTCCAGGTTTGCCTGAAGGTACAGGGTCTCGTGTCTGGTGACGGGGAAGCCAAATTCCGACTGAAAAACGCCCATCTCATTCAGGTAAACGTTCATCAGCGTCTTTTCCATCTTGGACAGGCCGAGCTTGGCGGTCTGCACTCCATCACGGTTGGTGACGTCAATAAAATAAATCTTCGGCATCTAACTATTCACCTTGGGGAATCCTTGATGGCGGGTTCTCTGGTCAGTCCGGGACTTGATATAAAATCATAGCACAGATTGCCCGTTAGAGGCAAGCCGTCCCGGTTGTCCATTCGGTTATCGGTTTGACAGCTTTGAAGTGGAATGCTACATTAAAAGCAGGAGTGGTTACGGAACCAGGCCAGGTTCAGTTTTAGTTTGGTCATTTATGCCAGCTGGATATAGCCATGAATGTGGGCATATGCAAGATCAACCTCCGCCTGCCGGAAAACCTGTCTCTTAAAGGCAAACGACAGGTACTGAAACCCATAACCAGTCGCGTCCGAAACAAGTTCAATGTTTCCGTGGCGGAAGTGGACAACCAGGACCGCTGGCAGCTGGCTACCATCGGCATCTGCTGCGTCAGCAATGAAAACCGGCATGCCAATGAGATGCTATCTAAAGTCGTTGATTTTGTAATCAACAGCCGATTTGAGGTCGAAATTCTCGATTACGAAATCGAGATACTACCTATCTAGTGAAGGAGGGTCATGGTGGATACTCTGGCCTTCCTGCAGCATCTTCAGTCCCAGACCACCTTTGCCGACCAGATTGCCCATGTGGAACGCATTAATCCCCGCCGTGCGGAGTATGCTGAGCTTGACCAGCCGTTAGCTCCGGCACTGTTAGCACGCCTGCAGACTCAGGGGCTGTTTCCTCTCTACACGCACCAGGCGGAAGCGGTCAACGGAATAAGAGCCGGAAAGAATGTTATGGTGGCCACGGCCAGCGCCAGCGGCAAGACCCTCTGTTACAACATCGCGGTTGCCGAGGCGCTCCTGGCGGACCAGAGATGCCGCGCCATCTATCTCTTCCCGACCAAGGCACTGGCGCAGGACCAATTGCGTGCTTTACATAAATTATTCACCCCCGACCTTTTGCAGGTAGAGGAGCTGGACACTTTTGACGGCGATACGCCTAAAGGGGAGCGGGCCGAGATACGGAAACGCGCCCGGGTAATTCTGAGCAACCCCGATATGCTTCATGTGGGTATTCTGCCCAACCATCAGTACTGGTCGAGGCTGCTGCGACACCTGCGATACGTGGTGGTGGATGAAGCCCATACCTATCGCGGGGTCTTTGGCTCACACGTGGCCGGTGTGCTGCGCCGGCTGCGGCGTTTGTGCCGTCTCTATGGTTCCGAGCCACAGTTCATCTGCTGTTCGGCGACCATTGCCAACCCCGGGGAACATGCCGAGCAACTGGTGGGACTGCCATTCGAGGTGGTTGACCATGACGGCTCGCCTCACGGTGGCAAGGACTTCGTTTTCTGGAATCCGCCCATTGTCGATGAAGCGAAAAGCGTCCGCCGCAGCGCCAACAGTGAAGCCACTCATCTGTTTACCGAACTGGTGAACCAGGATATCCGCACCCTGACCTTTGCCCGCACCCGCCGCCTCACCGAGCTGATTTACATCTATTCCAAAGAAAGGCTGTCCGAGATAAGCATTGGCCGACCGCCCAAAATCATGCCCTACCGCGCCGGTTATCTTCCTGAGGAGCGTCGCCAGATTGAAAGGGAGCTTTTCAGTGGTCAGCTCGCCGGTGCGGTGGCCACGAATGCGCTGGAGCTCGGTATAAACATCGGCGACCTTGACGCAACGGTGCTGGCGGGCTATCCGGGAACCATCGCCAGTACCTGGCAGCAGGCAGGCCGGAGCGGGCGGAGCCAGGAACAATCAATGAGTTTCCTGGTGGGCTTGAACAATCCACTTGATCAGTATTTCATGAGGCATCCGGATTCATTCTTCGGGAAGAATTTTGAAAGTGCGCTCGTCAATCCGGGCAATCCCTATATCCTGCGTGCTCACCTGTTGTGCGCTGCCTGGGAGTGCCCGCTCGATAGTAGTGATGAGCAGATATTCGGCTCTGCCTTCACACAGGAAAGAGATATGCTGGCGGCACAGGGTACCCTCCGGGAACGCAACCAGAGGTGGTATCTGTCCCCAGCGATTGCCTATCCGGCACAGGCCGTCAATATCCGTTCCACGTCGGGCAAGAGCTTTGATGTGGTTGATACGTCAACAGACTCACTGCTGGAGACGGTGGAGGCCAGCGTGGCCTTCTTCCAGATACACCCGGGCGCTATCTACCTGCATCAGGGAGAGTCTTACCTGGTCAAAGAGCTGGACCTGAACAACCGCACCGCCTACGCCGAGCCGACAGATGCCAATTACTACACTCTGACAAAAGAAATCGAAGATTTACACATTGTCAAAGTATTGGATAAGAAAAAAGTCGGGAAGGTTAACCTGTACCTGGGGGAGGTCGAGGTCACCAACCACGTCGTGGGCTTTAAAAAGAAGGCGCAGTATACCGACGAGGTGATTGGCGAGGAACCGCTCGACCTGCCGCCGCAGACCTTCGCCACCATTGGCCTGTGGTTTGACCTGTCGGATGGTGTTGAATCTCGCCTTGAAGAAGCTCGGCTTGACTTTGCCGGCGGTTTGCACGCCGTGGAGCACGCGGCCATCGGTATCCTGCCGCTGTTCGCCATGTGTGACCGCAATGACATTGGTGGCGTGTCCACGCCATTACACCCGGACACCGGCCGGCCTCAGGTATTCATCTATGACGCCTATCCCGGTGGCATCGGCATCACCGAGAAGGGTTTTGACATCATTACCGAATTATGGCAAGCTACATTAAGGACGATTGAGGAGTGTCCGTGTCAGGACGGCTGTCCGAGCTGTATTCAATCGCCCAAGTGTGGCAACAACAACCAGCCTCTGGACAAGACGGCAGCCCGGGTGCTGCTGGAAGAATTGCTCTCTTAATAAGGCTGTTTAACTTTCAAATCTAGGGAAAAGGTGAGATAGATAGCCAACTTTCTGTCGCAGGCGCTGCAGCGCAGCCGGGAGACCTGGTTTGCCCGGGCCATGCACCTCTTCGACCGCACGGCGGTTGACGATGAGGTATGGGACGAATTTGAAGAGCTGCTCATCGGCGCGGATGTGGGCATCAATACGGCAGAAAGATTGATCGGTGTGGTCAGGGAGAAAGCGGATAATGAGAAGCTGAGCGGCTCGCTGGTGCGGGAAGCTTTGAAAGCGGAGATGGTCAATATTTTAAGTGTTGCTTCTCAAGGAGAGCCGGCTTCTCCGGCACAGCCAAGGGTTTCCCTCTTCGTCGGTGTCAACGGCGGCGGTAAGACAACGTCCATCGCTAAATACGCCCATCGATTGCAGAAAGATGGTAAACGGGTGCTGCTGGCGGCGGCGGATACGTTCCGGGCGGCGGCCATTGACCAGTTAAAAAAGTGGGGTGAGCGGGTTGGGGTGGATGTTATCGCCCACCAGCCGGGTGCCGACCCTGGGGCGGTGGTCTATGACGCGTTGCAGGCGGCGCATAACCGGCAGGTCGACGAAGTGGTTATTGATACCGCAGGCCGTCTCCACACCAAGTACAACCTTATGGAGGAGCTCAAGAAGATAAAACGGGTTGCCGCCAAGATGGACGGGACGGCGCCGCACGAGGTGATTCTGGTCATCGACGCCACCACCGGCCAGAACGGTTTGACGCAGGCCGGATATTTCACCGATGCGGTGGGAGTAACGGGCATATTTTTGGCCAAGCTGGATGGAACCGCCAAGGGCGGTATTGTGCTGGCTATCTGCGATGAGCTGCAGATACCGATCAAATATATAGGCATCGGGGAGAGGCTGGAGGATATGGCTGAGTTTGACGCCGAAGCCTTTGTTGAGGCGCTATGTGCCTGATTGAGGAGTTTAATTAATGATCACCATAAGCATTGACCCGGTCGTTTTCACCATCGGCTCAATTGAAGTCAGATGGTATGGCATTTTCATTGCCTTGGCGATTCTCACCGTTTTCCTGTGGACAGTCTGGCAGGTGAAAAAGGGTGCCCGGGTTTCCTATGATAACGTATTCGCCGCGGCGCTGGTGGGCATTCCGTCTGGCATTGTGCTAGCCCGGCTGCTTCATGTTATCGACAGATGGGAGTACTACGGGCTGCACCCGGGGGAAATCATCGGTGGTGGCGGACTGACCGCCTACGGGGGCGTGCTGGGCGCCACCATAGGTGTCTGGGCGTACAGTCGGTTCAGCAAGGTCAACTTTGCCTATCTGGCCGACGTGATTGCACCGGGCATTATCCTGTCACAGGCGGTTGGAAGAGTCGGCTGTACGATCAATGGCTGCTGCTATGGGCTGGAAACATTATTGCCGTGGGGTATTGTCTATACTCACCCCGATAGTTTCTGCCCGGTCGGTGTATCCGTACACCCGGCACAGGTATACGAGATATTCTGGAATCTGCTCGTTTTCGGGGTGCTGCTCAGGCTGAAGGGGCATCTCAAACCTGATGGCTCACTTTATATGGTCTATATCAGCCTGTACTCTGTTTACCGTTTGGGCACGGGTTTTCTGCGTGAGGGAACCTCCTTCCTCTTTGGGCTGCATCAGGCACAGATCATTGCCGTCATCGTTCTGGCGATTACTGTTCCACTGCTGGTTATGAGAACAAGGTGGGTGAGGGCAGAAGAGTAATGCCTTCACCGCGGCGTTTGCCGCGAATCTTCTACGGGTGGTGGATTGTCGGTGCCTGTTTCATCATTGCGCTGTATATGGCGGGTGCGGTCTTCTATGGGTTCACTGCCATTTTTGAGCCGATTGCCGGAGAGTTTGGCTGGAGCTACACTTTGATTTCGATAGCCGCTTCCATACGCGGGCTGGAAGCCGGGCTGCTGGCTCCGGTGGCGGGCATAATAGTCGACCGCTGGGGACCGCGGAGGCTCATCTTCGGTGGTGTACTCTGCATCGGCCTCGGGCTACTGCTGCTCAGCCAGATACACTCCCTTGGCATGTTTTACGTTGCCTTTATCTTGATGTCGCTGGGGATCAGCAGCTGCGGTATCTCGGTAACCGTAACCGCGGTAGCCAACTGGTTCCACCGCCGGGTGGGCCTGGCTACCGGTATCATGATATGCGGTTACGGCTCCGGCGGCATTCTGGTTCCCCTGATGGTCAGGCTGATTGACGTCTACGACTGGCGGACGGCGATAGGCATCATGGGCATCGGCATGCTCGTTATCGGATTACCACTCTCACTGCTCATGCGGCATAAGCCTGAGCAGTACGGCTATCTGCCTGACGGGGAGGAACGCAGTGCCGTTCTCTCTGGTGAAGAAGCGGTGAAACAACTGCCCAAAGAGGTAAGCATCACTGCCCGGCAGGCAATGAAAACACGCACTTTCTGGTTTGTCGTGCTGGCGGTGATGCCGCAGTTCATAGTGGTACCGGCAGTGGTAACACACGTGATGCCGTACCTGAGCAGTATAGGCATCGTCCGGGCGACAGCAGGCCTGGTAACCACAGCTATCCCGCTATTGAGTATCGGCGGACGCTTTAGTTTCGGCTGGTTTGCCGACAGATATGTACCCAAACGTATGGCAGCGCTCGCTCTAATCATGGTGACACTGGGGCTGGTCTGTTTTGAATATGTTTCTTTGGGGTGGGGCTGGTTGCTGGTGCTCTTTCTGGTTCTTTTTGGGTTCGGGTACGGGGGCATTACGACCATGGTTGGCGTACTGCTGCGGGAATACTTCGGCCGGGGTAATTTCGGTACTATTATTGGTATTGCCTGGGGTATATTAATGCTCGGGACCATGGTCGGACCACCGATTGCCGGCTGGGTATTTGACAACTGGGGAAGCTATCAGGGCACGTGGCTGGTAATGGCTGGCAGCACTTTCATCGGTGCCATAATCATGACCATGACACCTCGGCTAAAAGAATAGCAGATACCCCGGGTGACCTCAAACCTGCCGCAGCTATTTAGAGCCTGTCCTTCAGGTTACTTTTCGAAGATTGACCGGTCGGGGCGAAATCCAGAATATTGAGCCTGAGTGTCTCCTTTCCCTGCCAGCGGTCTATCTCCAGATTATAAACGATGTCAAGAGATGGGGCGACATCTGCCAGGCAGCCGCCCTGACGGAAGGCAACGCCATCCCATCTGGTACCATCCTGTCTGAGCTTCAAGCGCAGGTGCTCGCCGCCGTTGCCCATGGTGCGGCAGTCGATAACCTCAACACGCCGGCTGAGATAGGTGGGTACCGGGTTGCCGCGACCAAAAGGTGCCAGCTGCTGCGTTATCTGGAAAGTATCGCCGCCCAGGCCGGGCAGGGTAACCTCGGCGTCAATATCAAGGCTGGGGCACAGGTCAACTCCTTTGAGCTGGGTGGTGGCCAGGTCTAATAATGTTTCCTCAAAGCGGGGCAGATTTTGGGTGGGCAGGGTGAAGCCAGCCGCTTGGGAGTGACCGCCGAACTGCGAAAGCAGGTGCTGGCTCTCTTTCAAGGCAGCAATGATGTTGAACTCCGGAATACTGCGGCAGCTGCCGATGCTCACCTTTTCACCGATTTTGATGACCACCGCTGGGCGGTAGAATTCCTCAGCGAGCCGGCTGGCTACCAGCCCGGCGATGCCGATGAAGTAGTCCTTATCGCCTGCCAGGAGAAGCGGGGAAATACCGCGAGAGAGTACCTGCTCCCGTGCCCGCGCCAGTGTGCTGGCGGTCAGTTTCTGTCGTTCAGTGTTTTTCTGCTCCAGCCATCTTGCCAGTCGGCGGGCTTCAACTGGGGAATTGGTCATGAGCAGTTTGTAGCTGGACATCGCGTGTTCCAGTCGTCCGGCTGCGTTCAGGCGTGGGGCGATTGTCCATGATATGCATTCGGAGTCGAGATTACCACCGCTCAGGCCTGCCTGTTCCATGAGCGCCCTGATGCCCAGGCGCGGACTGTGATTCATCACCATGAGCCCCTCTTTTACCAGATAGCGGTTCTCACCCAGCAGCGGTGACATATCGGCGACGGTGCCGAGTGCTGCCAGGTCTATCAGTTCTTCCAGTGGCTCTTCCCGGCCAATGCTCTGGTAGAACGCCTGAATTAGCTTGAAGGCTACTCCGGCACCGGTCAACTCCGTAAAGGGATATGCGGAACCAGCCAGTTTTGGGTTGACAATCGCTACCGCAGGTGGTATCTCTGGCAGCGGCGTGTGGTGGTCGGTGATAACAATGTCCAGCCCCATTTTCCGCGCCCGCTTGACTTCGGACAGACTGGTAATCCCGCAATCGACGGTTACCACGAGCCCAATGCCCTGCTGACGGAGGTTCTCCAGTGCCGCGGTTTTCAAACCGTAGCCTTCGGTCAGGCGGTGCGGTATGTAGGGAATCACGGTACCGCCGAGTGCGGAAAGACCCTGAACAAGGAGGGCTGTCGCGGTGATGCCATCGGCGTCGTAGTCACCATATATAGCTATCGGTTCTCCGGAAAGTAAGGCCTGATATATCCTGGCTATGGCCTGTTGCATATCCGGCAGCAGTAGCGGGCTACTGGAAAGACTTATATCACCGGCGAGGAAAGACGCTAGTTGCGCTGGCTCCTTTACGCCGCGATTGAACATAAGCTGGACGATAAGGGAAGGAATGCCTGAGTTGCTGACCAGATACTGGTGCGGAATCGGTGGCAGCAGATTCCAGCGGTAGCGACTCAAGATTATGCCTCGGTATATCTTCGGAGTATCAGTACCGAATTATGACCGCCAAAACCAAACGAATTGGATAATGCAGTCTTGACTTCAGCCTTGCGGGCGACGTTGGGCACGTAGTCAAGGTCACAATCGGGATCGGGGTGGTCGTAGTTAATGGTTGGTGGGATAATGCCGTTCTGGATGGACAGGATACAGACCATCGCTTCAGCAGCCCCGGCACAGCCGATGAGGTGCCCCAGCATTGACTTGGTGGAGCTTATTGGCACCCGGTAGGCGTAATCACCGAAGACCGTTTTAAGCGCCCTGGTCTCCATTACATCGTTTAGCTGAGTGGAGGTGCCATGGGCGTTAATGTAATCGATTTCCGTCGGCAATATAGCTGCCTTTTTCAATGCGATTCGTATGGCTCTGGCGGCACCTTCGCCGTTTTCCATCGGCTGGGTAACGTGGAAAGAATCGGCCGTGGCACCGTAAGCGGCGATTTCCGCCAGCACGGGGACACCCCTTTTCAGAGCGTGCTCAAGCTTCTCCAGGATAAGTACACAGGCACCCTCGCTGATGACAAATCCGTCGCGCTCGGCGTCAAAAGGACGTGATGCCTTCTTGGGTGCTTCATTCCTGGTTGAAAGTGCTTTCAGGGCAGTGAAAGCAGTAATGCCCAGCGGGTTGATGAGTGCCTCGGTACCGCCGGCAAGCATGACCTGAGCGTCGCCATGTCTGATGAGTTCGTACGCGGCACCGATGGCATCCGAGCCGCTGGAGCAGGCCGATGTGGTGCAGAAATTGGGCCCCTTGACGCCAAGTGCTATGGATACCTGAGCGGCGGCGATATCGGCAATCATCATCGGGGCCAGGAACGGGCTTACGCGGTCTGGACCTTTTTCCACGAGCACCTTGGCCTGTTCAAAGAGGGTGGTCAGCCCGCCAATGCCGCTGCCAATGATGACCCCAATGTCGTCGTCGTTGGTGTGGTCGATTTCCAGTCGCGCTGATTCTACCGCCTCCCGGCTGGCCGCGACCGCCAGTTGGGCAAAGCGGTCCATGCGGCGGGCTTCCTTGCGTTCCATGTAGTCGGTTGGCTGAAATCCTTTTACCTCGCCGGCGAACTTGGCCGCCATGTCAGAAGGGTCAAACAGGGTGATGTAATCAATCCCGGACTCACCGGCAATTAATCCTTCCCAGGTAGTTCTGGTATCTAAACCGAGGGGGCTCAGAATGCCTGTCCCGGTAATGACAACCCGGTCTTTATCGTTATCCATAGTTAGGAAATGTTCCCTTTTTCTCACCGTTTAGGAATTCATTAAATAGACAGGTATCAGGCCAAACTTTAGTCCGTATACTATCTCCGTATGATTTAATTAAATTTTTACCATAATTGAGGGCCATTTGCAAGTTAACCTTTGCTTTGACCGTTTGTGATTAGCGACATTATAATGGAGTTGAGGGACGGGCAAAATGAGTGGAACCAGAGTTACTTTAGACACACTGGGCTGCAAGCTGAATCAGGCGGAAACCGAATCCCTGGCCAGGCAGCTTGCCGCGGCCGGATATGAGCTGGTGGACTCCGTGGAGGAAGCCGATGTCTATATCTTGAATACCTGCACGGTGACACACATCGCTGACCGCAAGGCAAGAAACCTGCTCCGGCAGGCGCATCGCCGGAACAGCCACATCCGGCTGATAGCTATTGGCTGCTATGCGGAGAGGTCGCATCAGGAGCTGGCGCGGATAGAAGGCGTTGACCTCGTCCTTGGCAATGACCAGAAGGCACGGGTACTCGATAGACTGCAAGCACTTGGCTGCTTTTCCTCTTCATCTTCGGCCAGCCAGAGCAGGTATGATTATGGACGGAATCGCTCCTTTCTGAAGATTCAGGACGGCTGCGATAACTTTTGCAGTTACTGCATCGTGCCATTGGTAAGACGCAGAGTGGAAAGCGTGCCGGTGGAGAAGGTCATTTCAGAAATTGGAAATCGGGTGGCGGACGGTGTGAGAGAAGTGGTGCTCACCGGAACCGAAATCGGAGCTTACCACAGCCACGGCGTCAATTTAACCGGCCTGTTAAAACGCGTCCTGACGGAAACCGGAGTAACCAGGCTGAGGTTGTCATCCCTGCAGCCTCAGGAAATTGCCACGGAACTGCTTGAGCTCTGGAAAGACCGCCGACTGTGTCCGCATTTCCACCTTTCCCTGCAGAGTGGCAGCGATTCCGTTCTCCAGCGAATGAAACGGCGCTATATTTCGGCTGACTACCAGCGAGCGGTGACTTCGATAAGAAAAGCGGTGCCTGACGCGGCCATCACTACCGATGTCATCGCCGGCTTCCCCGGGGAGACTGATGTTGAGTTTGAAGAGAGCTACGATTTCTGCCGGCAAACAGGCTTTGCCCGTATCCACGTCTTCCCCTATTCACGGCGACCGGGGACAGAGGCCGCCGAGATGCCAAATCAGGTTGGCGGCAAGGTGAAAAAGGAGAGGGTACAAAAGATGCTGGCACTGGCCGGGGAGAGCGCCCGCAACTTTCGGCAGCGTTTTCTGGGCAGAACCATGCCTGTATTATGGGAGCAAAAATCAGGTGGCGCCTGGTCTGGCTACACCGGAAATTATATCAAGGTCTATGCCAGAAGCGGTGAAGATTTAACCAATCAGCTAAAGCCAGTGAAACTGGAGAGTATATATAAAGACGGGGTGTGGGGGAAAGGTAAATGAGGAGTAAGTCGTTAATCAGTCTTTCCTCGCTTTAAAGGCCGTAAGAAGATTACCACCATGCTAATAAAAAGAATAATGCCAAAAACAATTATTAGGACAATAGAGATTGTTAACCAAAAGCTTGCTGGAGTAATGGATTGTAGAATAGATATTAGTAGACTAATCAAGGCTAGAAATACACTAACTGCAAATAATCCGATGCCAAGACGCACAAAGTCATCTGGATGATAGTAGATGACCCTCCAAATCCCAAGAGTTTGATTAATTCGAGTGACCTCCAAGTTTACATTTTCTTTTGGTATTTGCTTCCAACCTAATAATTCTCGATAATGTTCGCTCATTTCAATTTCTTCTGAATCTTCATCGGAGGTTCCTCTTATTTGACAGTATGCCGTTTTATTATTAGCTCTTACTTTTACAAAGTCTTTATTATCAATTATATCTTTACGTTTGGTTTTCGATATCCTTATCCATGGTTTATTTAAGTCCTCTGTTTTAGCTGGTTTTATTAAGCCTTCAATCGGTATAATGCGCATAATTTATATTCTCACTATCCTATTTTCTCATTCAGTTTCCCCGCCGGGTTTCTGAACTCGCAGGGGACTTTAGTCTGACAGAGGCCACAGCCCTGTACATCCACACCGTACTCCTGCTTGATGTAGGCTATTTCATCGTACATGTATTTACGGCATTTTACTTTGTCATGGCCCTGCTCCGTAATGGCACCGGCAGGGCAGCGGGAAATACAGTCGCCGCATTCATTATTGACATAAGACAGGCAGTTGGAGTAGGGCGTCTCAGCGGTTCTAGGGCTTGCAGGGAGGGGCATATCCGTGACCACGCTGCCGCAGCGGTGGGCGATGCCGCGTTCCGTGATGAAGCCATCGGAGAGGCTGAAGGTGCCCAGCCCGGCGGCATAGGCAATGTGCCGCTCCGACCAGTTGGAAAGGGAACCCTTTTCGTTTTCCATGGTCTTGAAGTAGGGCTGTATAAACGGTGCCGCGGCAAGGTAGCCCTTATCGGTAATAACTTTAACCACGCGCTCCCGCAGTGCTTCGTTGAACTTCTCTCCGTACCACCGGGTATATGCCCAGGGGCGTGACGGTATGTCCTTTTGCGGTCGATTTGATTCGCGCGTTTTACCGGTGATGGGCAGTATCCAGCTGATGACGGACAGGTGTGCGGGCAGGTCCTCGGGGCTTTTCTCACAGGTTTTGGATAGAGCTTCACGGGGGGTGATGTGGGAGGGGTCGATTATTGTTTTATACTCGTTGAAGATGGGGTCGTCGCCGTTAGCAAACTGCACCAGCGGCTGGTCAAAGATGAAATCGTCATTCGAATCGGGCATGCGGTTCAATGGGCTGCTGCGCACAAAAGCCCTGATTTCTTCCTGAATAAATACCGCCGTTTCCTCTGGATTAACATTAGCTGGCAAGAGTTATACTTACCCTCCTTGGTTATTTTCTGGTACGAGGTAACCGCTGCTTACTCAGCCTCAAGCGCGTGGGTCAAGACCTCTTTCATATGCTCGCCGGGCATCAGGAAGTCTTCCTCGGAGATACCTTGCCTGAATAGGCTCAGCCTCTCCAGCAGAGCGTAGAAATTGATTGCCCAGCCGACGCCGAATACCTCGGGAACCACAATCCGGCTGTCATAGGGGTTCCAGTACGCTTCCCGGATACGCTCCAGGGTGGGCAGCCTGAAATCATACGGGACAAAGCCAGCCACCTTCCCGTGCCATAGCCGCTTTTCTTCTGGCTTTTCCAGCTCCTGGCATACTGCCACCAGTGTGAGGGTGACCACCGTTGCCTGAAGCAGTCGAGTAAGATATTTTACATTCATTTTGACTCCTTCATGCCTGTATGCTATTCGTAGCCCAGCACCACAGAAGTTTCAATCTGGCGCCGGGGAATGTTCCAGTATGTTTCCAGCAGCTGGTCCTTATCGGGCAAGAGGCGAAACCCGTGTTTCTGGTAGAAAGATATCGCCCAGTTGACATCTGCCCATGTCCCCACCAGCAATCGAGAGCCGGTAAAAAGGTACTTGATGTGGTCAAGGAGTCGACTGGCAATTCCCTGCCTCTGCCACTCCGGCAATACATAAACATGGCGGATCAGGGCGATATTTTTAATCGGCTCCATTCCCATAATACCCACCAGCTCCCCTTCAGCTTCCCAGCCGTAGAAGGTGACCCGTTCCATCTCTCCCTTTAGTTCTTCCATTGACATATAGGGCTGGCGGTAACGGTCGGCCGGAATAACGCCTTCATACGCTTCCGCGGCTTTATTGATGATAAAGTACATTCTCTGGGCATCACCGGCCCGGCATTGACGTATCATAAGTGTACAGCTTCATTCAGATTATAACATTCAGGAGTTGCTTATGGAAAGGATAAAACATGAAAAAACAGTACCGATAGCTAGTAACGCAGGCACCATCTATGTTATAATTTACCAACTTGTAACTTTTTGCCGGCACATGTGATGCCGCAGGATTTCCCAAACGGGGCTGAAGCCCGCAGTCAATAGCTAATATTATACCTGATTTAGAGCAAGAGAAAATCACAGAGAGCTATTGGCGTATTAAAAAATTTAAGATATTGTGCCAGTTTGCGGACATTGTAAGAAGGAGGTTTCTATGTCAACGCCGTTAGAAAAATGGGTTGAAGAAGTGGCGAGATTGACAAAGCCGGATAGAATCTGGTGGTGTGACGGCTCGGATGAGGAAGCGCGCCGGATTATGGAAGCCGGGATGAAAGAGGAAAAGATTGAAGGTAAGCCGGTTTTCTATGAACTGAATCAAGCTAACTGGCCCAATGCCTATCTTCATCGGAGCCATCCCACAGATGTGGCGCGGACCGAACATCTGACTTACGTATCTCAGCCAGATAAAGAAACCTCCGGCCCCAATAATAACTGGATGGAACCGGCGGAAGCCAAGCGGTTGATGACGAAAATATCTGACGGCTGCATGCGTGGCAAGACGATGTACGTGCTGCCATATGCCATGGGCAACCATCTTGACTCACCTTATACCAAGCTCTGTGTTCAGCTTACTGATATTTCCTATGTGGCCATAAGCATGAGAATAATGACCATTTTGGGAAAACGTGTTCTGGACAAGATCGGGGACAGTGAAAATTTTGTTAAAGGGATACATTCGGTAAGTGATTTTGATCCGAATAAAAGATATATCATGCATTTTCCGCAGGAGGGATTGGTATGGAGTGTGGGCTCAGGTTATGGTGGGAACGCCTTACTGGGGAAGAAATGCATTTCCCTGAGGATTGCCTCCTGGCTCGGGCTGAAGGAAAACTGGCTGGCCGAACACATGGTTATTATGGGCGTGGAAGACCCTGATGGTGAGATAACATACATTCTAGCTGCTTTCCCTTCTTATTGCGGTAAAACAAACCTGGCCATGCTTGAACCTACCTTGCCGGGCTACAAAATCTGGACCCTGGGCGATGATATTGCCTGGATAAATATCGGTCCCGATGGACGTTTTTACGCGGTAAACCCCGAAAAGGGATATTTCGGTGTGGCTCCGGGGACTTCTTTAAAAACAAATCCCAATATGCTGAGAACATTGAAAAACAGCAAATTCTATCCCACCCTGTTTACCAATACCGGATTGAATGTTGACACCAATGAGCCATGGTGGGAAGGTCTGGACAGCGCCGTTCCGAAAAATATCCTGGACTGGCAGGGGAACCCATGGGACGCGTCTTCAGGAGCGAAAGTTGCTCACCCTAACGCCAGGTTCACCACCTCAATTTATAATACGCCCAGGCTTTCTCCTGAATTTGACAATCCGAAAGGAGTCCCGATTTCGGCGATAATAATCGGGGGTCGGAGGACAAGAACGATTCCCTTAATCACGGAATCTCTTAACTGGGTTAATGGTGTATTCTTGGGTGCCAGGAATGGCTCCGAGACGACGGCGGCGGCGGCACAGCAGGTGGGCGTTTTAAGAAGAGACCCAATGGCGATGCTTCCTTTCTGTGGTTACAACATGGGTGATTATCTCCAGCATTGGATTGATATGGAGAGCGTAGCGAAACAGCCACCAAGAATTTTTTCTGCAAACTGGTTCCGGACGGATGAAGACGGTAACTTCATCTGGCCCGGGTTTGGTGAGAATATACGGGTATTGAAATGGATTATTGACCGCGTCAAGGGTCGTGTCCCGGCAAAAGAGACACCGATAGGGCTTATACCGAATTATGAAGACTTTACCCTTGATGGCCTGGATTTTCCACGAGACAGGTTTGAAAAACTTTTTGCTATAAATAAAGATGAATGGGCGCAGGAAACCGCAGAGATTGAAGAGTTCTTCAATAAGTTTGGCTCAAGGATGCCACAGGCCATGTGGGATGAGTACCAGGCGCTAAAGGGTCGGCTGACTACCCATTCCGGTTGATTGCGCCTTTACTGACCGTCGTTTCTTAAACGTTTATGGGAAATACGGCGTCGTCTTTTACGCCTGTTCCATACTCTCAATGATTATTTCTGCCGCGAGCCTGGCGCCTATTCCTGCGGGCAGCGTGCACTTCTCATAACCTTTGGCCGCAATAAAAGCCTGCCTGTTTTCCTGACTGGCCCGGGCGTCCATAAACCGACCGAATATAACATCCTCCTGTATCTCGGAGCACTGTATTGAACTAAGCACATCCTCGAAGCGCGGTAGAAACTTGCGGGCGGCATCCATGGTAGCGCTGATTTTATCGTAGTCAGTCATGTCCGGGCTGCCAAAGTAGAGACCGAGGACAATCAGACCTCCGGACACGGCACCGCAGATTCTGCCGGTACTGCCAAAGCCGGGAAACGGGGACAGGCCCTGGATGATTTCCATGCTTCCCAGACCGAACTCCTCCATCACGGGAAGAGCTGCGCCCTTGGCTCAGCTATGGCTGAGGAATTCACACTCCTCGCCCTTTCGCTGGACGCGGTCCAGGATTGCCTCTTTATTGGCGATTATTTCCTCTCGCAGCAGGGTCTTTCTGGGAATACCTTCCTCGCTGAGTTTATTGAACCAGGCACTGATTGCCTCGGTGTCCCAGGCTCTCTCGACCAGTTCCTCTATCTTCTTATTAAGCGTCTCTTTATCAACCATATGATGCCTCCTTTAGCATGGAATAAACTGGATTTCACCTTACCGGCAGGATTACCAGATGGTGGAACCACCTTCGATGAGCAATGTCTGACCGGTCATAAAATTGGAGGCTTCCGAAGCGAGAAAAACAGCCGCACCGATGTAATCCGAAGTGTCACCCATTCTGCCCATGGGGATGGACTGCACGGTCTGTTGCAGTTTGTCCGGATTCTCCTCGTAGTATTTCTTATTCAGGGGGGTATGGGTAGGGCCAGGCCCTATGGCGTTAACGTTGATATTGTATTTTGCCCACTCTACCGCCAGGCACCGTGTCAGGTGAGAGACGCCGGCTTTGGAGGTGGCATATACCGAGCGTTCCGCCGTGGCTCTCTGACTGGCGTCAGAAGAGATATTGATTATCTTGCCCTTTTTCTGCTTTATCATCTCTCGTCCCACCAGCTGGCAGCAGAAAAATGCGCCTCTGAGGTTGGTATTCATGATGTGGTCCCAGTCTTCCCGGGTAATCTCCTCCGCCGCTTTCCTGATGATAACCCCGGCATTATTGACCAGAATATCGATTTTCCCAAAATCTTTAACTACTTTTGAAACCATTGCCGCTATCGATGCTTCGTCACTGACGTCGGTAGGGATGGAGATAACGTTCAACCCGTCTTTCTTCAGGGATTCGGCTGCCTGTTTCCCTTCTTCCGCCCGGCGGTTGGCGATGATAACCGCGGCGCCGGCTTCGGCAAGGCCACGCGAGATGGCAAGACCAATTCCCTGATTGCCGCCGGTGACTATGGCCACTTTTCCGGAAAGATCAAATATATCCATCCTGTGCACCTCCTTATGCTACTACAATATAGAAATGAACAATGTTCGTCAACATGCCTGCTGATATGCTAAAATGTTATGTCGCTCTTATTTATAATAAAGGCGATTAAATTTTTTACATCGTTGTTTTGAAGATATGCCGTCTGCAGAATCATCTGGTAGTCAACCATCATTAATCGAGTATCGGAACGTTATCGTCAGCAAGAATGACCGTGTGGTATTGAAAGGCATAACGCTGGCCATTAATTCCGGGGAACACGTTGCCATCCTGGGCCCCAATGGTGCCGGCAAATCGTTTCTCATCAGAACCATTACCCGGGAATGCTATCCCCATGCCGGAGTTCCCGATTCTTACGTTCGTATTCTGGGCAAAGAAGACTGGAATGTCTTTGAGCTGCGGAACTTGCTGGGGATTGTCACCGATGACCTGGTTAAACTCTGCACCAGGCGCTTCACCTGCCGGGAAATTATTTTATCCGGGTTCTTCAGCAGTATAGGCCTCTGGCCACATCACAATGTGACACCGGAGATGGAGCAAAAAACACAGGCAATAACAGACCTGTTGGAAATATCGCATCTGGCAGAGCGAAACATGAACGAGCTTTCGGCGGGTGAAGCGCGACGCATACTCATTGGCCGGGCCCTGGTACATGAGCCTCAGGCATTGGTTCTCGATGAGCCAACCTCAAGTCTGGATTTTCACGCTGCCCATAAGCTTCGGGATATCCTGAGCAAGATCGCGAGCGCAGGTACCGGCATCATCATGGTGACGCATAATACCGTGGACATAATACCCGAGATTGAACGTGTAATCCTCCTCAAGGCTGGCCGGGTCTTCAAAGACGGCAATAAAGAGAAGGTGCTTACTTCAGAATCGCTTTCCCGTCTCTTTGGTACGCCACTGGAGGTAATGAAGCGAGATGGGTATTATTACATCTGGTAATCAACTGAACAAGGAACACAGAGAACGGGGACAGCGTGCTGCATCAGGCAGGTACTAACCTGGTTTTCTTATAAAAGGGGTTAAAGTCGATATTACGGGAAGAAATAAGTATCGGAGGTGTGAAAATGGAGCGGAGCAAAGTAACTCCCCAGTATTTACTGGCCAAGAAACAGCAGGGTCAAAAGATAGTGCGTATTACCTGCTATGACTATCCCATGGCGCTGCTCTCCGAACGCGCCGGCGTAGATTCTATACTGGTTGGTGACTCGCTGAACATGGTTATATGCGGACAAAACAATACGATGTCAGTTACCATGGAGGAGATGATTTACCACTGCAAGGCGGTAATGAGAGCCGTTCAATATGCCTTGGTGATAGCTGACCTTCCCTTTTTATCTTACCAGACCGACATACGGGATGCTGTTTATAACGCTGGCTGTTTACTGAAGTACGGAGGTGTGGATGCCGTCAAGCTGGAGGGAGGAAAAGAGTTCGCGGCCACGGTGAAGGCCATTGTGGATGCCGGTATCCCGGTGGTGGGTCACATAGGATTGACACCACAGTCACTCTCCAAGCTGGGTGGCTATAAAGTTCAGGGTACGGATATCGGCACCGCCCGTAAACTGGTTGAGGACGCCGGGGCGCTGGAAGAGGCGGGCGTGTTCATGTTGACTCTGGAATGTGTGCCTGACCGTCTCGCGAAGGTCATCTGTAAAGAGCTAACAATTCCGGCTACCGGTATAGGCAGTGGCCCCTACACCGATGGACAGAGCTTGAATATGTATGACCTGCTGGGGATTTTTGAGAAATTCACCCCAAAATTTGTCAAGAAATATGCGAACCTGTCTCAAGATATTTTACAGGCATTAGAGAAATACAAGGAAGAGGTGGAGCAGGGCATTTATCCCGGGCCGGAGCACAGCTATCACATGCAAGACGAGGTGCTAAAACAGGTCACCAAGGATTAAATGAACTGGCGCGCCTAGAGGGATTCGAACCCACGACCCTCGGTTCCGAAGACCGATGCTCTGTCCGCTGAGCTATAGGCGCATGTACCAATTATACCTGATGGGTGCTACCGCAGCAATGATTTAACCATCTGCCTGATTTGACAAATCGCCGGACATACTGCTCTAATCAAACGGAGGTAAGGTATCTATGGAAACAGGGTTAAAAGGTAAAATCGCGCTGGTTACCGGCAGCGGGAGCGGCATCGGGAAAGCTATCGCGCTTGGGCTGGCCAGGGAAGGCGTGGACATCGCGGTCAACGATGTCAATCAGGGGAATGCTGAAAATGCGACCAGTGAGATACGGGAAACGGGCAGCCACGCCATGGTGGTTCTGGCCAGTGTGGCCGATGAGGCTGAAGTCAACAGGATGGTCGACCAAGTAGTGGCGGAGTGGGGTGGTATTGACATACTGGTGAACAATGCTGGAGTGACTAATCACCTTCTTATTGAAGATACGGAAAAAAAGGAGTGGGAGCGGGTTCTGTCCGTCAATATGGGCGGCGCCTTCAACTGCAGCAAGGCAGTGGTTCCCTCGATGAGGCAGCGGGGTGGTGGCCGGATCATCAATACCATCTCATATTCCGGCGAGAGAATGACCATGATTGGTGGCGTTTCCTATACATCGTCCAAGTCAGGCATCTGGGGACTGACCCGTCAGCTTTCCTTTGAACTTGGACCATACCAGATTACGGTCAATGGCATTTCTCCGGGCAATGTCATCACCCCGATGCTCAGGGCTGGCACCACACCGGAGCGCCTTGAGGCAATGAAGAAATGGTATCCATTGCGTGACATGCCGACTCCTGAAGATATTGCCGATGCGGCGGTTTTTCTGGCCTCTGACCGTGCCCGGATGATTACCGGTATCAATCTAGCGGTTGATGGCGGTATCACCGTGCCGATTGCCATTGATGTGGACTGGGATACCTACGTCAGGGTGAAAAAAGAAGCAGCGGAGAAGAGGCAGGGAAAGAAGTGAAGGTTGGGGTGAGTGGAGGGATTCGAACCCTCGTTCTCCAGGGCCACAACCTGGCGCCTTAACCACTCGGCTACACTCACCACAGACCAAGGCTATTATAACGGAAAAACGCCCGTGCTTTCAAATTAGTGCGTGTTCGGGGTTCGCCCGGTTACTTATCGGCGAGCTGAACGATGGTAACCCCGGAGCCTCCCTCACCGTACTCGCCTATGCGGTATGATTTTACCAGCGTATGTTCTGCCAGCACCTTTTGGATAGCCTGGCGCAGCGTTCCCGTGCCCTTGCCGTGAACCACCCTGACCTGATAGAGACCGGCCATAAAAGCATCATGCAGGTACTGGTCGAGCTTCAAAAGCGCTTCGTCAACCGTAAGCTGGCGGAGGCGTATCTCGTCCGAGGCCGTTATCTTTTTTCTTTGATATTCGTATTTGTGCATAAAAACCCGTGTCTTGATTGTAGCACCTGATATCGCCGGGAACAAATCCTTGTGAGGGCTGCCGCTCCAGTGATAGAATAATTATGGACTATATAGGAAGGTCTGAGAAATGCCGCTGAATTCCATCGTGGTTAAAGGCGCCCGCGAACACAACCTGAAGAATATAGACGTCACCATCCCCCGTGATAAGCTCGTCGTTATCACCGGTGTTTCCGGCTCGGGGAAAAGCTCGCTTGCCTTTGATACCATTTATGCTGAAGGCCAGCGCCGATATGTGGAGTCGCTCTCGGCGTATGCCCGCCAGTTTCTGGGCCGGATGGAAAAACCTGATGTCGACTACATTGAGGGTCTGAGCCCGGCCATTTCCATCGACCAGAAAGGACCGAGTAAAAACCCGCGTTCCACCGTGGGCACGGTGACCGAAGTTTACGATTACCTGAGGCTGCTCTTCGCCAGGGTCGGTCATCCCCACTGCCCCAAGTGCGGTCGGGAAATCACCACCCAGACGGTGCAGCAGATTGTGGATGCGGTTCACAACCTCCCCGAGGGCAGCCGCATCCTGATTATGGCGCCGCTCATCCGCGACCGCAAGGGGGAGTACCAGCAGGTTTTTATGGACCTGCGCAAGGCGGGCTATGTCCGGGTAAGGATTGACGGTGAGGTTCATGACCTTTCTGAAGAATTCCAGCTGGATAAGAATAAAAAACACTCGATTGAGGCGGTGGTCGACCGTCTGGTCGTCGGGCAGGGCGAAAGGCAGAGGAGTGCGGATTCGGTGGAGACAGCCCTCAAGCTCGGCGCGGGGGTGGTGCTTGTTTCCATCATTGACGGTGAGGAGCTGCTCTTCTCCGAGCATTTTGCCTGTGTCTACGACAGTATCAGCCTGGGTGAGATAACACCCCGTGCCTTCAGCTTCAACAGTCCGCACGGTGCCTGCCCCGAATGTTCCGGCCTTGGCGTCAAACTTGAAATCGACCCCGAGCTGGTTATCCCCAACCGAGAGCTATCCATCGCTGAGAGGGCAATACGCCCCTGGCAGTTTCAGTCATGGTATTTCTATCAGCTCGATTCTCTGGCGAGAAATTACGATTTTTCACTGAACACCCCGATCAAAAACCTCACGGAAAAACAACTGAACCTGTTGCTTTATGGTGAAGAGGGGGAATGGCACCGACATCGGAGTCGTTTCGGACGGGTCAGAGAGTATTTCACCGGCTTTGAGGGCGTGATTCCCAGAATGGGGCGCCTCTACCGTGACACCGAGTCGGAGAACTCACGGGCGGATATTGAACGCTACATGGTCTCTACACCATGTCCTGTTTGTCAGGGCAAGCGGCTGAAGCCGGAGTCGCTGGCGGTGACCATTGGCGGCCGGAATATTATGGATGTCGGCGAAATGTCGGTGGTGCACGAGCTGGAGTGGGTATCCGAAATTGGCGATAAGGTGCTCGGTGAGAGAGAAAAGCTGATTGCCCGGGAGATACTCAAGGAGATTCAGTCGCGACTCGGCTTCCTGAAAGACGTGGGTCTTGAATACCTGACCATTGATCGCGCCTCGGCGACCTTGAGCGGCGGTGAGGCACAGCGGATACGGCTGGCCACGCAGATTGGTAGCGGACTGATGGGTGTGCTCTACATCTGTGATGAGCCCACCGTGGGGCTACACCCGGCCGATGATGCCCGGCTGATAAACACGCTGAAACGGTTGCGGGACCTGGGCAACACGATACTGATTGTTGAGCACGATGAGGCCATGATGCGTGCCGCCGACCACATCATTGATATGGGGCCGGGGGCGGGGGAGCACGGCGGGAAGATTGTGGCCACGGGCACGCTGGCTGATATTATGGCCAGCCAGGAATCAATCACCGGCCAGTACCTCAGCGGTGCCAGGCAGATTCCGGTGCCCGGCAGGCGACGTCCCGGAAATGGTGGTGAAATCGTGGTGCGGGGGGCAAGGCAGAATAATCTGAAGGATATTGAGGTCCGTATCCCGCTGGGCAAGTTTGTCTGTGTCACCGGCGTCTCCGGCAGCGGTAAGAGCACCTTAATTGATGGAATTCTGTACCGGAAGCTGGCACAGGTTTTTTACCGGTCGAGGGAGAGAGCCGGCGAATGTGACGAAATCATCGGTATGGAGCATGTCGATAAGGTGGTCAATATTGACCAGTCGCCGATTGGTCGCACGCCGCGGAGCAATCCGGCTACCTACACCGGCATATTTACGCCAATTCGCGAGTTTTTTGCCACCGTTCCCGAGGCCCGGATGAGGGGCTATGCGCTAGGTCGTTTCTCTTTCAACGTGAAAGGTGGACGCTGCGAGGCCTGCCGCGGGGAGGGGTTTATCCAGATTGAGATGCAATTCCTGCCCGATGTCACCGTCCCCTGCGAAGTGTGCCAGGGCCAGCGCTATAACCGGGAGGCGCTGGAAATACGGTTCAAGGATAAGAATATCGCCGAAGTCCTTGATATGACGGTGGAAAAGGCGCTCGCTTTCTTCACCAATTTCCCCAAGGTGAGAAACAAGCTTCAGACGTTGCGTGACGTTGGGTTGGGGTATATTCACCTCGGCCAGCCGGCGCCAACGCTTTCCGGAGGTGAAGCACAGCGCGTGAAACTGGCCACCGAGTTGTCACGTCGCGCTACCGGAAGAACGCTTTACATTTTGGATGAACCGACTACCGGGCTCTCCTTTGAAGACGTGGCGGCACTGCTGATAGTGCTGCAGCGGCTCGTGGAGGCTGGTAATACGGTGGTGGTTATCGAGCACCATCTGGACGTAATTAAGAATGCTGATTATATCATCGACCTTGGCCCCGGCGCCGGAGAGCTGGGGGGCTATGTGGTTGCCACCGGAACTCCGGAGGAGATAACACAGGTGAAGAGCTCGGCCACCGGACAATATCTGGGCAGAGTGCTGCCCAAAGACGTTGCGCCGGCTCTGACCGGTTAAGACTTATTCATACTACTTCTAATATTAAGCGCCATTGGTCTGCTACTGATTTCGACCGTGAAGCCACTCCTGAACAACAAAAATAGATGACCGGTTGCCATATTAGTGTTGCTAAATTGGGTTCCGTATTAGTATTATTAAGTACGGGAGGGAAGTAACGTATGGACCGGGAAGAAGCGCTTGACTCGATCAGGGACAATGTGGAGAACAAGAACCTGATCAAGCATATGCTGGCGACTGAGGCGATTATGCGGGCACTGGCCAGGCGTTTTGGCGAGGATGTGGCGGAGTGGGGTCTTACCGGTTTGCTACATGATATTGATGTGGAGCTGACCGACGGCGACATGAGCAGTCACAGCCGGCTCGGTGCTGACCTGGCAAGAGAACTGGGCGCTGGCGAGGCTATAGCTCACGCTATTCTGGCCCATAACGAGCGGCACGGTATAACGCTGGAGACAAAGCTTGATAAAGCGCTGTTCTGCACCGACCCGCTCACCGGTCTGATTGTGGCCGCGGCGCTGGTTTGTCCCGATAAGAAACTAGCCGAGCTGGGGGTGAGCTCGATAAAAAAGAGATTCAAGGAGAAGGGCTTTGCCGCCGGAGCCAACCGGGAGCAGATTACGCGCTGCGTAGATATCGGACTGGAACTCGATGAATTTATCGGCCTGGGTCTGAAGGCAATGAAAGGAATTGCCGCGCAGCTAGGTATGTAGCGGCTAATTGACCGATAGCGTTGAGCCTTCGTCCGTTTTAACCACGTCAATGCGGGTGGGGAAGGCGTCCCTCAGTTCCTCAATATGGGTAATGACCAGTATTCTTTCAAAGTCATCCTGAATGGAGTTAATCGCTTCTTTCAGTTTCTCAATGCCGGTGCTGTCCTGTGTGCCAAAACCTTCATCGATAATCAGCGTGGGTAAAGGTGCCCCGGCCCGTCTGGCCAATAGTCTGGACAGTGCGATGCGGATGGCAAAGTTGATACGAAAAGCCTCGCCGCCGCTGAACATTTCATAATTTCTAGTACCCAGTTCGTCAGAAATGGTGATATCAAGGGTTTCCACGACATCGCCCTTTTTGGTCTCCCGCTGCGTCTCAAATTTAACGTGCATCCGGTTATCCGTCATCCGCCCGAGGAGCCGGTTGGCCTCAACTTCGATATCCGGAAGCGCCATTTCAATGAGCAGGGCCTGTATGCCGCTCTTGCCAAAGGCTCTGGTCAGTTCCTTATAGATGCTCTCCTCTCTTGCCGATTGAGCCAGTGCTTTTCCCTTCTCTCTTTGCCTCTTCTCCAGTTCGGCACAATGCTGCAGCTTGGCTTTAACGTTCCACAGCGTTTCCTGCGCCTGCTTTTGCTGCTGTTCCAGCTCTCGGTATTCGTTTTCGGCGTCAGTTATCTCAGCGATAAAGCGGGGCAGGACTTCAAGCTCTCCGGCTAACGCCTCTCTTTTCCGGTCATCAGACTCCACGCTCGTTCGCAATTCCCGGGCATGCGTATCCGCCTGCGACATTGATTCTTTCTCCTGGTCGATGAGCCGGTCTGCTTCTTCCAGCTTGCGCATCGGGCTTTCATATTGTTCCAGCGCCTGCAGTTGCTGCCTCAGCTGTTCGTGCTGTCCAGAGTCATAGTTTAATGTGGCCAGCTGCTGTTCAACTTCTCCCAGTATCTCCAGCTCCCGGCTGGCAAAGTCCTTTTTCGCCAGTTGCCCTTCTATTTCGGATAATCGCTCTCTCTCCGCAGTCAGTTGTTTCCTGGCGTCGGCAGCTTCATTAGCCTCTTTATTGAGCAGACTGGCCTGGCTTTGCAGGTTAACTTTCTCCTGGTTCAGCCGTGTCTCCAGAAGGGCGACTTCATGATTCAGTGACTCAAGTTCGCTTCTTTTGTGGTCAATTTCAACTCGATTCGACGTCAGTAAATCAGCTTTGCCCTTTTTCTCGGCGGTATATTTCGCGGCAATGAGTTTAAGACCCTCGGCGCCAAGTTCCGTCTCGCAGAGCGGACATCTGGCTGTCGTCTGCGTGGCCAGAAGGTCGAGTTTTTCCTCCAGTTCTTTCAGTTCTTGTTCCAGCTGGCTTATGCTGGATTCCAGATAGTTGACCGCCGCCTGTAATTCCTGGCCCAGCTTTTTCTTCTGGCCCAGCGCTTCCTCGTTCTCCGTCAGGCTGCCCATCCGGGCCTGCAACTGCTGAATCTGTCCCTGTTTCCGGGCGAATTCAGCTATCTTGGTTTCCAGGTCTTTGACCCGTTCCTGTACGAGGGCATGTCCTGTGAGCAGGTTCTGGCTGGCTTCTTTTATCCTGCTTTCCAGTTGGGCCTTCTGCTTTTCCAGATTCACGGAATGGCGGAACTTCTGGTCGAGCTCATCAAAACGTTTTTTAGCCTCGTTATACTGTTTGTAGCCCGACTCTATCGTGTCGCGCCGGGCAATGAGCGTCTCATACTCATTGATGCGTGATTGAAGCTGACTGACCTGCGCTTCCAGGAGTTCCAGGCTTCTTTGACGGTCGCGGGTGGCCGTTTCCAGCTGGTCGAGCTGTACCTTCTTGTTTTCCAGCGTATCTCTTTGCTGGCGCAACTCGTTGAGCTGGTTTTCTTTTTCTCTGGCTACCTCTTCAATCTGGGCAAGAACGTGCTGCGCCTTCTCCAGCTCTGCCTCATAGTCAGGCTTAAGGGCCAGCTCATCGCTGATGTCCCGCAGCGTGTTTTCCATCTGTGCTTTCTCAAATTCCTGCTGCCGGGCAAGCTCTCTGGCTTTGTCCTCGAGTTGGTCGTAGTAGGCAAGCCCCAGTATACTGGCCAGCACCTCCTTGCGTTCGGTAGGGCGCTTGGTGGTGAATTCATCGGCATGGCCCTGGCGTAAAAATGCGCTGTTGATGAAAGTGTCATAGTCCATGTGCAGTGTGCTGGTGATTTTCTGCTGCGTCTGGGCGATGCTGTTGCCGCTGATGGACTTGAAACCGCCGTCGGTGGCCATCTGGAATTCAAGTACCGACTGGCCGGCACCGCTGGAGCGCTTGGGCCGGGCGCGCTTGCGGATAATGCGGTACGGCTGCCCCCCGACGGCGAAGTCGAACTCCACCTCCATCTCCTTATCTCCGGTGTGAATCAGGTCGTCATCGCTTCTGGCTCTGGCCCTTCCCCAGAGCGCCCAGGTCATGGCGTCAACGAGCGCTGATTTGCCGTTGCCGTTGTCGCCGGAAAGGCAGGCGGTATGAATGCCGTTAAAGGAAAGCGGCGGCACGTTATCGCGGTAGCACATGAAGTTGCGCAGTTTGAGATTAAGGGGAATCACGGGCAAGCTCCAGAAAGTTTCATTCGGTAACTATTTTAGCATAATCCGGTGGACTATTTGCGTATTATAAAGGATTATTATTTTTTACTGCACGGCAGTTGCTTGACGGCCAGACAGATACCCCACTAGAATAAATTCTGTATATGTTTGAGATTCTCAGTGATAAATTAAGCAAGGTATTCCGTCTCCTCGGCAATAAAGGCAAGCTGACGGAAAAGGACATTGATGAAGGACTGAGGCAGGTGCGCCTGGCCCTGCTGGAAGCCGATGTCAACTTCAAGGTGGTCAAGGACTTCATTGGTCGGGTGAGGGAGCGCGCCCTCGGCGCGGAAGTCCAGCAGAGCCTCACTCCGGGGCAGCAAGTCGTCAAAATCGTCAAGGAGGAGCTTGTCGCCACGCTTGGCAAGGAGCCGAGTCGATTAAGCGCTTCCGGCCAGCCGCCTTTCGTGGCGATGCTCGTCGGGCTGCAGGGCAGCGGCAAGACGACCACAGCGGCCAAGCTGGCACTGCATCTAAAACATTCCGGTCAGCGCCCCATGCTGGTAGCGGCGGACAATCGACGTCCGGCGGCTATCGAGCAGCTGGTTACCCTGGGCAAACAGCTGGATATTCCGGTTTACAGTGAAGGCACCAACGTGCCGAGCCAAGACGTCTGCGCTCACGCTCTCGCCAGAGCCAGGTCACTGGCAGCAACGTGGGTGGTGGTTGATACGGCAGGGCGCCTCCATAGCGATGAGGAAATGATGAAAGAGCTGGCCGGGGTGCGAAAAACATTGCATCCGGCGGAAGTGCTGCTCGTGGTTGACGCCATGACGGGGCAGGATGCGGTGCGCAGTGCCGAGGACTTTCATGCCAGAGTAAATCTTACCGGGCTTATCCTGACCAAGATGGACGGTGATGCACGGGGTGGAGCCGCTCTTTCCATCCGCTGGGTGAGCGGTGTGCCCATTAAATTCATTGGCGTCGGGGAGAAAGTGGAGGCCTTGGAGCCCTTCTATCCCGACCGTCTGGCGTCGCGCCTTATGGGGATGGGGGATGTGCTCACCTTTATCGAAAAGGCAGAAGCGGCCTTCGACGAAAGCCAGGCCGAGGAGCTAAAAAGGAAGGTCGAAAAAGCCAGTTTTGACCTGGAGGACTTTCTGTCGCAGCTCCGGACAGTAAAGCAGATGGGGCCGGTGGGACAGCTGCTGGACATGCTGCCCGGTGTATCTCGCCTGGCAGCGAAACTCCCGGAAGGCATGGAAGAGAAGCAGTTGCAGAAAGTGGAGGCGATGATACTTTCCATGACCGCGGGGGAACGGCGTAACCCGGGAATCATCGGGGGGAGCCGGCGGCGTCGTATTGCCCGGGGTAGTGGCGTGCAGCCCCATGATGTGAATCAACTGCTCAACCAGTTCCACCAGATGCAAAAGCTGATGAAGATGGGGGTTAAAGGGAAACTGCCGCGGAACATGATGGGAATGTTCCGCCAGTAACTATTCCAGATAGTCCTTTAGCTTACGACTCCGGCTGGGGTGGCGCAATTTGCGCAGCGCTTTGGCCTCAATCTGGCGAATTCGCTCCCGGGTAACATTGAACTCCTTGCCCACCTCTTCCAGCGTCCGGCTGCGCCCGTCCTCAAGGCCAAATCTGAGCTGCAGGACGCGCTGTTCGCGTGGCGTGAGCGTATCGAGCACGTCCCCAATCTGCTCTTTGAGGAGCTGTTTTGAGGCGGCATCCACCGGTGGTAGGGCATTCCGGTCCTCGATTGAGTTTCCCAGCGGGCTGTCTTCCTCCTCGCCGATGGGCGACTCCAGTGATATAGGCAACTGCGATACTTTGACGATCTCCCGGACCTTTTCCGAGGATATTTCCATCTCTTTGGCGATTTCGGTGGAAGTGGGTTCCCGCCCGTACTCTTGGGCCAGGCGGCGGCTCGTTTTGAGCAGGCGATTTATGGTCTCCACCATATGAACCGGGATACGGATGGTGCGTGCCTGGTCGGCGATAGCTCTGGTGAGCGCCTGCCGGATCCACCAGGTGGCATAGGTGCTGAACTTATAGCCCTTGCGATAGTCGAATTTTTCCACGGCGCGCATCAGGCCGATATTGCCTTCCTGAATCAGGTCAAGGAGGGACATGCCGCGCCCGATGTGCTTCTTGGCAACGCTCACCACCAGGCGCAGGTTGGCCTCAATGAGACGCCTTTCTGCCTTTCTGGCCTCGAAGTCGATGCTTCGATAGTAGGTCTCAAGCTGGTGTTCATGGGGCTGGATCGAGCTGATAAAGGCCTCATCGCTGACCAGTTTAGCAACATCAGAAAACGTGATATCTGGACTAATAGCCTCTCGGACACTTTTGGTCAGCAGCTTACAATTAAGCGATATGGTAATCAAACTGTGCTCGGTTTCCAGCGCGGATAGACCGGTTCGGTTAGAAATATCGTAGATCAACTCCGGGTCGATGGCATTGTCAATGCTCTCCTGCAGTTGGGCACTGCTGATGGCTTCAACAAAGCTGGTCGTCTCAGGTAGACCGAGTTGCTCTTGAATAAGCTGTATGATTCCGGATGCCTCTCCGCTCTCCCGGATAGCGGTCAGCGCTATAGCTACCGCCGAGGGAGGTCTGCCATGCTCCAGCAGATAATGTTGTTTTATCTCGCTGATGCGCTTGCCTTCCTCCATGTGTTTGGCCAGCGTCTTTTCATCCGCGGCAGTAAGGAGATGCACCCGGCCTATCTCATGCAGGTAGATGCGGACCGGGTCATCGACTATTTCCTGTTCTGCCAGACTCTCAATTGGCGCCCTCAGTGCGGCTTCGAGACTTGACTTAGACTTCTTATCATCGAAATGCGCTTCGTGCCATAATTCATCCTGCTCATGAGGCATCTCCGGCTCAGCGCCTTCACTTTTCACCTTGGAGGCTTCAAAATCACCAGGAGATTTGACTAGCATCTCATCCCCGTTTTTCTCCTCATCGGGCTCGTCTTCAGAGAACAACCGATTATTCCGTTCTTCCATGCTCATGTCTTACCTCCTGCTCTCCAACCGTTTCCGGCTTTTTCTATCATATAATTCCTTTAAATGGAGTGAATATTCTATACCTATCTCATCAAGTTTAGCAACATCAGCACCAGGACCTTTTTCTGCAGCTTCAATGGCTAGTATTCCCCCTATTTCCTCGGCTAACTTCTTATAATACCTTTCTTCCAGACGCTGGCGGTAGTCAGCATCCTTCTCGTCCAGACGGTTTGATGGTAGCTCCCGGCTGGCAATTACGTCGAGATGTTCATGAAGGGTCATGTCCAGGGTTTCTCTGAGCCTGGTCAGCTCATCTACCTTGTTCCAGGTAATAAAGACCTCCCTGTTTTCACTGTTGAAGAAATATTCGGGCAATATGTTTTCGGTATTGGCTTTATACTCCGGGTGCTGCAGCAGCAGGGTAAGGTAGTCTTCTTCAAGGCGATTGGACAATAGGGCACGTGGGGTGTCCGTGGCCTTTTCCGGTGCTGGTACCGCAGCTCTTTTCCGTTCCGGGCCCGGTTTTAATCGGCTCAATTCGGCCTCGATGGTACGTTCGCTAACTTTGACCAGGTGCGCTAGCTTCTGTATATAGTGCGCCTGACGTACTTTGTCGTTCATGGCGGTGATTACGGGAAGCAACTCCTTCACCGCCCGTGACTTGTCTCTGGCCGTGTCCAGGTCAAGCTTGCCGGCAATAATATTAATGGTATAGTCCACAATCGGCGTTGCCTCAGACAGCAATCTGCGCCAGGCATCAGCATCTTCCTTTACCACATCATCCGGGTCTTTTCCTTGAGGCAGAATGGCAACCCTTATCTCGGATTCAATGATGTTTTCATAACTCACGCCCCGCAACATGGCTTCCTCACCGGCAGCATCGGCATCAAGGGCCAGTACCAGATTCCTGGTCAGTCTTTTCAGTGAGCTTACCTGTGCTTCGGTAACCGAGGTGCCCATGGAGGCGACCACGTTATTGAAACCGTTCTGGTGGGCGGTGATAACATCGACGTAGCCCTCGACGATGACCGCCGTGTCCTGCTGCCTGATGCCGGCCGCGGCCAGGTTGATGCCGTAAAGGCTGCCGCTCTTGTTAAAAGCGGGTGTCTGCGGCGAATTAACATATTTGGGCTGCGAGTCATCAAGTACCCTGGCGCCGAAGCCAATCACATGCCCTTTAATATCTAAGATGGGGAACATCAGCTTGTTGCGGAAGCGGTCATAGATTCGGCCACTCTCCGACTCAACCAGCAGGCCGGCTTTTACCAGTTCATCCTCCGTGTAGCCCTGCTCCTGGAGGTACTTTTTCAGGTCGTCCCATTTGTTTGAGCTGTAGCCCAGTTGAAATTCAGACGCCGTTTTGTCGGTGAAACCGCGGCCCTGGAAATAATTTCTCGCTTTTACTCCTTCAGAGGAGTTGAGAAGCAGGTTATGGAAATACCGGGCCGCCGCCTCATTGATTTTATAGAGCCGCTCTTTCTCCTCCTTTTCTTCATCTCTCCCGGCCCGGGATGGGATGGTAACGCCTGCGCGCTGGGCAAGAAGGCTCAGCGCTTCGCCGAAGTCCAGGCCCTCCTTCTTCATAATGAAGGAGAAAGCGTCACCGCCAGTGTTGCAGCCGAAGCAATGCCAGCTCTGCTGTTCCGGATAAACAAAGAAAGAGGGGTTTCTTTCGTCGTGAAACGGACAGAGCCCGACCAGATTGCGCCCCGCCTTTTTCAGCGTAACGTACTGGCTGACGATGCTGGCAATATCCGTTTTCTGTTTGACTTCGTCAATAACACTCATTTGACCGGCTGATTACCTTTACCAATCATTGCTTAAAGCCCCGTGGCTACCCTCTGGGCGTACTGGTCAGTCATACCGGCTATATAGTCGACGACTCTCCGCTCGGTATCATCACTATAGGTAAGGTATTCCGACGGCAGTCCGTCTTCATGTTTTGTGAAGTACTCGTAAAGGCGGCAGACTACTTCTCTTGCCTTCTCGCTCTCCTCCTCAGCGGCCTTCATGTGGTACACCCGTGCAAAGAGGAATTCCCGGAGTACGTTGGTGGCATCTAATATCCCGGAGCTCATGGTTATCTGCGGCTTCTCTATTTCCATTTTATCATAACCGCGGGCCGCCCACGAGCTATCAATGATGTCACCGACCATGGTGTTGATGCGCTGTGAATGCGAGATACCCAGCGTTCTCACCGCATCGAGGGGCAAGTCGCGTTCCGTAATAATACCGGCCCTGATAGCATCGCCAATGTCATGGTTGATGTACGCGATAATATCTGCCATTTTAACGATGTCACCTTCAAGGGTATCTGCTTTCCCCCACCTGTCGCCAAGGACGTCACTCCCCGATTTCGAGTGGTTCAGGATGCCGTCCTTGACCTCAATGGTAAGGTTGAGCCCGCGACCGTCATTTTCCAGAAGGTCAACCACTCGTAAGCTCTGTTCGTTGTGACGGAAACCCGGGGAGTAGAGCTCGTTGAGCACGTCTTCGCCAACGTGACCGAAAGGGGTATGCCCAAGGTCATGGCCGAGAGCAATCGCCTCGGTCAGGTCTTCGTTCAGGTTAAGAGCCCGGGCTATAGTACGACCTATCTGGGAGACTTCCAGGGTATGAGTCAGCCGGGTTGCATAGTGGTCGCCCAGCGGCGCGATGAAGACCTGCGTCTTGTGCTTGAGGCGGCGGAACGCCTTGCTGTGAATAATACGGTCCCGGTCGCGCTGGAAGGCGGTTCTTATCGGGCAGGGTTCTTCGTCTCTCACCCTTCCTCTTGAGAGCCGGCTTTTCACCGCGTACGGGGAGAGGCTTTCCTCTCTTTCCTCACTGAGCTGACGAATCGCAAGACGCCTGATCACTAAGGCTTCTATCTCTCTGCCAGAATGCCGGATTGGTCGACATAAATAGTATACCACATCAGATAGTGAAAATCTCCTTTTTACTTGACATAATAATAAACAATAAGGTTATACCTGCGAATAATGATTAAAATCAATCCGTACCAATTCTGGTTGACAATCGTAGCTGGCTGATTTAGAATTGAATTGCTGGCTGATAAATTGGGAGGTATGGTTATGATTGAGATGACCATTGATAGTATCCGGGTGAGCTTGATGAATTACCAGCGGGTGGTGATCCTGAAGGAGAAAATGGCCAAAAGGTATCTCCCTATCTGGATCGGTCCATCGGAAGCCGATGCCATTGCCGTGAAGCTGCAGGGCGTCACGGTGCCCCGGCCCCTCACTCATGACCTGCTCGGTTCGGTGATTGATTCACTGGGGGCGGCTCTAGACTCCATCATTGTCAGTGACCTGAAGAGCGACACCTTCTATGCCAAAATTATCCTCAATGTTGATGGCCAGCAGGTAGAGATTGACTCACGTCCCAGCGATGCTCTGGCCCTGGCGGTGCGGACTGATGCCCCGATATTTGCTGAAGAAGCCGTATTGGATAAAGCTGGCATCCTGCTTGATGAGGAGACCGGGAAGCCGGTCCTGGAGGAAAGTGACGAGGTTGACACCAAAGATAAAAAGGTAAGCGAAGAAGAGATGAGGAAAATGTCGGCTTTCCATGACTTCATCAATACGCTTGACCTGGATGACTTTGACAAGCGTAAATCCTGAGAATAATCAGGGTAACGGTAATCGGAGCCTGAGCGATGGAAGAGAAACTGATTAAAAAACTGATGGCCTCGATGAAGTGCGAAGAATGCGGTCAGAACTATGAGTCCGGCAATATTGATGTCATCGGGCATCGTGAAGATATGTGGTTTATGAGGGTGCAATGCACCGCGTGCCATACCCAATGCCTGGTAGCGGCGGTTGTCAAGGAAGGCAAAGTGCCGGAGGGGACGAACGGCTTCACCGGTGCCGAGATAGAAGAATACCGGGGTAAAACGATTGAAATTGATGACGTGCTTGATATGCACAATTTCCTGACTGACTTTAAGGGTGACTTTTCAAGGTTGTTTGGTCAGGAGAAACTCCGATAGATTGGACTTATGTTTATAGTAGTCATATGCGATGAAGGATAGCCCTAACATCTGAGTGTTGGGGCGCTTTTTTTGCATGGCTTCTGGTAGTTTATTTCAGCTTGGAATGATACAATATACTGTATTGCGCATCGGCGCAGGTTTTGAGGCAAACATGAGCAGATGGATGGCGGCCCTGCGGCTGGTGGGGGTGGGGTTTTTCATCGGTAGCTCAATTGTGCTGGGTGTGGTGGCCGGTCTCTGGCTGGATAGCAGGCTCAATACCACTCCCGCCTTGGCGATAGCGGGGCTGTTACTTGGCATCGTAGTTGCTTTCTATGGCGTATACCGGATGCTCATACCGCTGATAAAAAATAAGAGAAACGGAGAGGGCGGTTAATGGCAAAGCGGAGAGTTCTGGGGATGCCACGACCTCTTCTGGTGGGGGTGCTGTCCCTTTTCGTTCTTCTGTTCGTCGTTGGCTTCCTGGTTGGACCTCTGGGAAGAAGTATGTTTGGTGACCTGGGACTGCCGGCGTGGCTCAGCCTGCCTCATCCAGAGTTCAAGCTTCCGGCGGAAACGGCTTTTCACCTCTTTGGCTTTCCCGTCGCCAACAGCCTTATCGGTGCCTGGATTACGATGTTCGTTCTGATCTGTCTGTCATACGTAATTACGCGTCGCATGAAGGTTGTACCCGGAAGGCTGCAGAGCGCATTTGAGTTTTTACTCGGCTCGCTCTATGGCTTCTGCCGGAGAGTCGCCGGGGAGGAAAACGGGCGGCGGTTTTTCCCGATAGTGACCACCATTTTCCTTTTCGTTGCCTTCAATGCCTGGCTGAGCTTGATTCCCGGCTTTGGCTCGATATTCATAACCAACGCTGAGGGTGAACATGTGCATCTGCTCCGTGGCGCCAATACCGATATCAATATGCCTCTGGCCTTGGCGCTGATTTCATTTGTCTTTGTTGAATACTTTGGTTTGAAATCGCTGGGTCTCCGTTATCTGGGTAAATTTTTCAACGCGGGGCAATTTTTCAGGAGCATCGGGCATATCGTCAGGGGCAGGCTACGGGCCGGGCTGGGCGGACTGTTTACCGGCTTCATTTATATCTTTGTCGGGCTTCTGGAAACACTGAGTGAAATGGTGCGCATTGTCAGCTTCACCTTCCGTCTTTTTGGCAATATGACCGCCGGCGAAATACTGCTGCTCATCGCGGCCTTCCTGATACCATGGGTATTTGCCTTGCCGTTCTACGGTCTCGAGCTGCTCGTTGGTTTTGTTCAGGCGCTCATCTTTGCCGGACTGACCCTGGTCTTTCTGACCATGGCAGTGACCCATCATGGGAATGAGCCGGCTTGATATAAGATAAATATACCTTGGGCAAATCGTTTTAAGGAGGTTTGAATATGGATCCAGTAACGATGAAAATGTTGGCCGTGGGGCTGACGGCCGGACTGGGCTTACTGGGGCCGGCACTGGGAATCGGGCTTATTGGCTATGCGGCACTTCAGGGAATAGCCCGCAACCCAGAAGCAAGCGGTCCGATAATGACCAATATGATTCTGGTAACTGCTTTCTGCGAAGCGATCGGTATTTACGCGTTGATCATCGCCATTATCCTGGCGCTGATTGTCTAGCGTATTAAGGAGGTAATTATGGAACATGATGGAATACCTCTGTCTATCGGGGTTATTATTGCTGCCGTGGTGCTTGGGGCGCTGATTTTCGCCGGCCTGGTGGTGGCGGCGATTCTCGCCTTTTAACTTAGTATTGGATAAAAGGGGGCAAAGCATGGAGGGACTTGCCGGACTTGGCATTAATGTGCCGACATTGCTGGCACAGATTGTAAACGTGGCGATTCTGCTCGTGGTCCTCTACTTTGTTGCCTACAAACCGGTGATGAGAATGCTTGACGAGCGTTCCAGAAGAGTCAAGGACAGCCTGGAACAGGCAGATGCTATCAAGGAGCAGGCTGCCCGGGCCGGAGAAGAGGTGAAGAAGCAACTGGCCATAGCCGGCAAGGAAGGGCAGAAGCGTATCGATCAGGCGGTGCAGGCGGGCGAGGGAATCAAGGAAAAAGCCAAGCAAAGCGCCAGGCAGGAAGCGGAAGCGCTCATCACCCGGGCGCGCAGCGAGATTCAGCGGGAACGAGACGAGGCCATCAGCGAGTTGCGAAAGGAAGTGGCCGACCTCACCATCGCGGCGGCGGAGAAGGTCATTGACCGTTCGCTGGATAAGGAGGCGCATCGCGAGCTCATTGCAAAAATTATGGAAGAGAGCGATGCCCTGAAAAAGGAATAAACAATTCCAGAGGAGTGGACGTGGCGAGAAGAGCATACTCGAAACGATATGCGCAGGCGGTGTTTGAAATCGCACTGGAGGCAGGCGAGCTAGAACGCTGGCAATCTGATCTGGAAAAGATTGTCCAGGCAGTAAATGATAAGGATTTTGCGGCGTTTCTGGAAAGTCCCAAAATCCATTTTGCGGAGAAATCGAAACTGCTATCCGGGCAGATGAAAGAGGTAAATCCACTGCTTTTGAATCTGGTTCTCTTGCTTATCAGCAGGAGCAGGCTTGATATTATTGGTGAAATTGCTGATGAATACCAGCGGCTGTGGAACAGCCACCGTGGTATAGCGCTGGCTGAGGTGACTACGGCGGTTCCGCTGGCCAAAGAGGATGAACAGAAGCTGGCCAGGCATCTCGGACGCATTGTGGGCAAGAAGGTTGAAATCAAATCAGAGGTAAATCCTGATGTAATCGGCGGATTTATCGCCCGGATAGGGGACCAGATACTGGACGGCAGCACCCGGAGCAAGCTGGCAGCGTTAAAGAAGGAACTGGCCGGTGCTGAAAGGTAACCTTGAAAAGCCAGCTTGAGAAAGATTGAGGAGGTTCAGAATGGAAAAGATCGAGGTGCTGAAGCGATGTCCCATGTTTCGTGACCTGGATGAGGAGCAATTAAAATTCATTGCCGGTATGGCAACCAGCGAGGTCTATGAAGTTGGGGAAAGCCTGGGTAAGCAGGGCAGGAGCCAGAAAAAGGCATTCATTATTGAAGACGGTCTCGTTGGCATATATCTGGAACTGGGCCCGATGATGCATCGCCAGATTCAGGCGGCATCTAACTTTGATCTGGTGTGCTGGTCGGCAATACTGCCTCCCCATCGTATGTTCAGCACGGTGAGAGCCATCGAGACCACAAAGGTGCTGTCATTTAATGGCCAGGAGCTTGCCCAGTTGTGCCAGGCCAATCCTCCCATCGGGTGTAAAATGCATCGAAGCGTCGCTCAGACCATAGCCAATAGGCTTAATAGTGCCTATACGCAGTTGATGGGAGTTACGGCAGAGGATTAGTGAATATCAGCTATTCTGTAGTCGGCGATTATTAAAGATTTAATGTAGTCAGGAGAAGCAAACGAAGCGCACCGTATTGAAAGCGGTTGAGAACTGGACGGAGGACTGGATGAGCGAAGTTAAGGGGATTACTTCAATGATGGGGGAGAAGAGAAGTTTTAAACCCCCGAAGGAATTTACCGAGTCAGCATACATCAAGAGTATGGATGAATATAAAAAATTATACCAGCGTTCGCTCGAAGACCCGGAAGGGTTCTGGGGGGAAATGGCGGAGCAGCTCGACTGGTTCACGAAATGGGACAAGGTGGTGGACGCTGATTTTGCCGAGGGCAAGCATCAATGGTTCACCGGCGGTAAACTGAACGTGAGCTATAACTGCCTGGACCGTCACATCGGAACGTGGCGCCGGAATAAAGCAGCGCTCATCTGGGAAGGCGACATAGGTGATACCAGGGTAATGACCTACCAGCAGCTCCACCGCGAGGTCTGCAAATTCGCCAACGTATTGAAGAAGTTGGGTGTGAAAAAGGGCGACCGCGTCTCAATATATCTGCCCATGGTGCTGGAGCTGCCCATTGCCATGCTGGCCTGTGCCCGGATCGGCGCCATTCACAGCGTCATCTTTGGCGGCTTCAGCGCGGAAGCGTTGCGCGACCGAATACTGGATTGTGACTCAGGAACACTGATCTGCTGTGATGGTTACTATCGCGGTGGGCGCGTTATTCGCAGTAAGGATAATGCTGACCAGGCGCTTGAGTCCTGCCCCGAGGTAAAGAACGTCATTACGGTAAAGCGGGCGGATATCGGCGTGCCCATGAAGGAGGGCCGTGACCAGTGGTGGCATGACCTTATGGCCAGCGTTGAGATAAAGCCCGTCTGCGATGTTGCGGTACTGGATGCAGAAGACCCCCTCTTCATCCTTTACACCAGCGGCAGCACTGGCAAACCGAAGGGTGTGATGCACACCCAGGCAGGCTATCTGCTGCATACATATCTGACATTCAAGTGGATATTTGATGTCAAGGAAGAGGACGTTTTCTGGTGCACGGCGGACATTGGCTGGGTGACCGGTCATTCCTACATTGTCTACGGCCCCCTGGCCTTTGGCGCCACGTGTATTATGTTCGAGGGTACCCCCACCTACCCGCATCCAGACCGTTTCTGGAATATCGTGGAGAAGTATCAGGTCAATATTTTCTACACGGCACCAACGGCAATTCGCGCTTTAATGCGCGAGGGTGAAGAGTGGCCCAACAAACATGATTTAAGCTCCCTGCGACTTCTGGGTACCGTGGGTGAACCGATTAATCCCGAGGCATGGATGTGGTACTACAACGTCATCGGGAAGAAAAGGTGCCCCGTTGTGGATACCTGGTGGCAGACTGAGACCGGAGGTATTTTGATCACCACCTTGCCCGGCGCCATGCCGGCCAAACCCGGTTCCGCCGGTGTGCCTTTCTTTGGCATCGAGCCGGCCATACTGCGGGAAGACGCCTCGGCAGTGGGGGTGAATGAAGGCGGTTACCTGGTGATAAAACAGCCCTGGCCCGGTCTGATGCGCGGTGTTTACGGTGACCCGAAGCGGTTTAAAGAGACGTACTTTGTCCGCTTCCCGGGCGTTTACACTACCGGTGACGGCGCGAGGATTGATGAGGACGGCTACTACTGGCTGATGGGACGTATCGATGATGTGATAAATGTTTCCGGTCACCGCATCGGTACTGCCGAAGTCGAAAGCGCTCTCGTTTCTCATGAAAACGTGGCCGAGGCGGCCGTGGTCGGCATGCCCCACGAGGTCAAAGGACAGGGTATTTACGCTTACGTTACTTTAAAGGCCGGGCGGGAAGGTACGGAGGAGCTCAAGAAGCAGCTCGTCGCCCATGTTCGCAAGGAAATCGGCCCCATCGCCCTGCCGGACAAAATCCAGTTTGCGGAAGGTCTGCCCAAGACCAGGAGTGGAAAAATCATGCGTCGTATCCTGGTCAAGATTGCCGCCGGGGATGTCAATAATCTGGGTGATACCAGCACCCTGGCTGACCCATCGGTTGTGGAGAGCCTCGTCGAGGACCGGCTGTAAAATAATAAAATTTAAATAAATTAACTCAGAGATGATTCACCGTCGGCAAAGCTGACGAAACCAAAGAGCGGAAAGGAGGTAGCTCCGGTGCCAACCAGAGGACAGGAAATCGTATCGGTGCTGAAAGAGCAAATCAAGCAGTTTGGTGGTACCGTCACCATGGTGGACGTGGGCACGGTTATTGAGATTGGTGACGGCATTGCCCGCATTCACGGCCTGACCTCGGCCAAGTACAACGAACTGCTTGCATTCCCCAATGATATTATGGGAATTGCGCTGAACCTGGAAGAGGACAGCGTGGCCGCGATAATTCTCGGAGATTACCTCAAGATCAAGGAAGGCGATGAGGTGCGGTGTACCGGGCGTATTGTTGAGGTATCGGTGGGTGAGGCGCTTATTGGAAGAGTCGTTGACCCGATGGGGCGTCCTCTTGATGGCAAAGGCCCCATCAAGGCCAGGAGGACCCGCCCCGTGGAACGTGTGGCACCCAATGTGGTGCTGCGCAGGTCCGTGGATACTCCAGTACAGACCGGCATCAAGGCAGTCGACAGCCTGATTCCCATTGGCCGGGGGCAGCGGGAATTGATTATCGGCGACCGCTCCACCGGTAAAACGGCCATCGCCATTGATACCATCATTAACCAGAAAGACGGTGACCTTATCTGTATTTACGTGGCGATTGGGCAGAAGGTATCCAAGGTGGCGCAACTGGTAGCCACACTGGAAAGCCACGGCGCTATGGAGTATACTATCGTGGTGGTGGCCAGCGCTTCAGATGCCGTCGCCCTTCAGTACCTGGCGCCTTATGCCGGCTGCGCCATCGGTGAGGAGTTCATGGAACATGGCCAGGATGCGCTGGTCGTCTATGACGACCTTACCAAACACGCCTGGGCATACCGGCAGCTCTCCCTGCTGCTGCGCCGGCCGCCGGGAAGGGAGGCCTACCCGGGCGATGTCTTCTACCTGCATAGCCGGTTGCTGGAAAGGGCCGCGAAGTATGCACCGGAATATGGCGGCGGTTCACTGACCGCGCTGCCCGTCATCGAGACGCAGGCCGGCGACCTTTCGGCATACGTTCCAACCAACGTGATTTCAATCACCGACGGCCAGATATATCTGGAGACCGACCTTTTCAATGCCGGCATCAGGCCGGCGGTGAATGTTGGTTTATCGGTATCGCGTGTCGGGGGTAAAGCCCAGACCGGGGCCATGAGGCAGGTTGCCGGTAAGCTGCGCCTGGAACTGGCCCAGTATCGCGAACTGGCGGCTTTTGCCCAGTTTGGCACTGGCGAACTGGATAAAGCCACCAAGACCCAGCTGGAACGCGGGCAGCGGCTCACCGAGGTTTTGAAGCAGTCGCAATTCGTGCCTGTGTCGCTGGAAAGGCAGGTCATGATACTGTATGCTGCGGTCAACGGTTTTCTTGATGATATTGCGGTAGATAAAGTCGCTCTTTTCGAGTCCAAATTTTATCAATTTATGGATGGAAATCATCCTGAGATCGTTAAATCTATTGCTAAAGACAAGGAGATACGTTCGGAGACGGAAAAGGCTTTAATCAAGGCGATTAAGGAGTTTAAGGAGCAGAGTTATCCGGAAATGTTCCAGTATGCCAGGGGTTAGGGCGTAGCAAGAATTCCAGGGCAGCAAACCTTCAAATAATTGGAGAAAAAAGTTGGCAAATATTCGTATCATCAAAAGGCGAATAAAGGGTGTCCGAAGTACGGCCAAGATTACCAGGGCGATGGAGATGATTGCCGCTTCCCGGATGAGGCGGGCGCAGGAGCGTGGTCTGGCCGGTAGGCCCTACGCGGATAAAATCCAGCAGGTCATTGCTGACCTGGCCGCTTTAACCGAAGCCGGCCGGGAGCCACATCCGCTCCTGCAGCGGCGTCAGATAAAAAAAATTGCCCTGGTTCATATCACGCCCGACCGCGGTATGTGTGGCGGGCTTGTCAGCGGTCTTAATCGTGCCATTGGCAGCTATATTTTGAAGCAGGAGGTGCCGGTTAGCGTTATCGCAGTTGGGCGAAAGGGGCTTGATTTTATACGGCGGTGTGACAAAGAGGTGATAGCGGAATTCACTCACCTCGGTGACCGTCCCAGCCTGATGGATACGCTGCCCATTGCACACATTGTGATTGACGATTATAGCAAAGGTGCTTTTGATCTGGTCTGCCTGGTCTACGCACGGTTTGTTACCACGATGGTACAGTACCCCTGTGTGCAGCAGTTACTTCCCGTGGAACCGGCCAGTATACCGGCAGTGCAGAACGTGGAATATATTTATGAGCCAGGACCTGAAGCAGTATTGAGCAACCTTCTGCCCCGCTTCGTTGAGATGGAGGTTTACCATGCCATTCTGGAGTCCATCGCCAGCGAGCAGTCGGCGCGGATGGTGGCCATGAAGAACGCGACGGATAATGCCACCGAGCTGATTGATGAGTTGACCCTGCTCTACAATAAAGCCCGTCAGGAGGCGATTACCAAAGAGCTGCTGGATATTGCCGGCGGCGTGGAAGCTCTGGCTTAACCGAGGAGGTTACAATGGCAAAAGGCAAAGTGACGCAGGTAATTGGAACGGTGGTTGACGTGGAATTCCCACCCGATAAATTGCCGGCACTTTATAATGCGCTTGAGATTGATGCCGATGGCAGCAAGGTGGTGCTTGAAGTCCAGGAGCATATGGGCAATAACCGGGTCAGATGTCTGGCGCTCTCACCTACCGACGGTCTGGGGCGTGGCGCCGAGGCGGTAGATACCGGGGCAGCGCTCATGGTACCGGTAGGCAAGGCTACATTGGGGCGCCTGTTTGATGTCATGGGCGAGCCTCTGGACAATCTTGGTGCGGTAAAGGCGAAGGAACACTGGGCAATCCACCGCCCACCACCGTCACTTGAGGAACAGTTAACCAGCACCGAGATGCTGGAAACAGGGTTAAAGGTGATTGACCTTATCACGCCGTTTACCAAGGGTGGTAAAATCGGTGCTTATGGTGGTGCCGGAGTGGGTAAAACGGTCATTATCATGGAGCTGATACGCAACATTGCCACCGTGCACGGTGGCTTTTCCGTGTTCACCGGCATTGGTGAGCGGTCGCGTGAAGGCAACGACCTGTGGTACGAGATGAAAGAATCGGGTGTTATTGACAAAACAGTGCTCGTCTTCGGGCAGATGAATGAGCCCCCGGGCGTTCGACTGCGCGTTGGACTTACCGGGCTGACCATGGCGGAATATTTCCGCGACGTTGAAAATCAGGATGTACTGCTCTTTATCGATAATATTTATCGGTATACCCTGGCGGGTATGGAAGTTTCCGCACTGCTGGGGCGTATGCCTTCGGCCGTGGGCTACCAGCCGACCCTGGCCACGGAAATGGGTGAGCTGGAGGAAAGGATTACCTCCACCAGAAACGGCTCAATTACCTCTTTCCAGGCTATCTATGTTCCGGCGGATGACTACACTGACCCGGGAGTGGTGGCTACATTTGGTCACCTTGACGCGGTGATTGCACTGGAGAGGTCGATTGCCGAGCAGGGACTGTATCCCGCCGTAGACCCTTTGACCTCAACCTCCCGCATCCTGACGCCGGACGTGGTTGGCGATGAGCACTATCGGGTTGCCCGCGAGGTGCAGCAGGTGCTGCAGCGTTACAAGGACCTCCAGGATATCATCGCCATACTCGGTATTGAGGAGCTCAGCGAGGAGGATAAGCTGAGCGTGGGTAGGGCACGGCGTATCCAGCGCTTTCTATCGCAGCCGATGTTTGTCACCGAGGTGTTCACGGGCAGGGAGGGCAAGTATGTGTCAATACCGGAAACAGTGCGCGGTTTCAGGGAGATACTTGATGGCAAGTATGACGATCTGCCGGAGCAGGCATTTTATATGGTGGGCACTATTGACGAGGTGGTAAAGCAGGCAAAAACGATAAGTGTCAGTGGCGAGGAGAGGGAAGAAAAAGAAGAAGTGCCAGAGACAGCCGAAAAGGATGAGTCGAAGCCTGAAAAAGAGGCTTAACAGGCGAGGAAGCAGGCGATGCCGGGTATCAGACTTGATATTGTAACCGCAGAGCGAATGGTCTATGCCGATGATGTGGACATGGTGGTGGCTCCTGGGTATGAAGGCCAGCTCGGGATATTACCACACCATACCCCATTGATGACCACATTGCTGCCCGGCGAACTGCGGATAAAAAAAGGCGGCGAGGAAGTATCGCTGGCGATATCCGGCGGCTTCCTTGAAGTACGTCCCGACCGGGTAGTGGTTCTGGCCGATGCTGCGGAGAGGGTGGACGAAATCGATGTGGAGAGGGCGGAGGCAGCCAGGAAACGCGCTAAAGAAAGGCTATCCCAACAGCGTGAACTTGGTATTGATGGTGCCAGGGCGGAGGCGGCGCTCCGTCGTTCACTGGTGCGCCTGAGGGTGGCGGAGATGGCGCAGAGAAGAAAAACAAAAAGGTAGCAGAAAGCTAATCAGTCTTTTTCCGGTTCAGTTCCAGGAGTCCCGCGATGGGTTCGATTTCTATAAAGCCACGCTCTAAATTCACTGACTTGACCACATCTTCAATGGCGGGGATAAGAGTTTCACCTTCTGTGCCCTGTACCACGTAGGTATCGTTGCTCTTACCAGTCAGGATTTCTCTGACCTCGCCCAGATGCTCGCCACCGGTAGTCCTTACCTCCAGCCCAATGAGTTGAAAATGGTAGTAATGGTCTTCCGGCAGCGGTTGAGCCTGACTTTGTGGTATCTCTAGGGACTTGCCTCGTAGTTGTTGGGCGTCTTCAACACAGTCTATGGCGCTGAGCTTCAGTATTGGCCGGTCGCGGTGCCATGACACATCAGCAATGGTCACAGGCGTACCGTCGATAAATACTTCTTCGCCAGGGGAAAACCGCTGGGGGAAATCAGTTTCTATCTGGACCTTTACGTTGCCCTTGACTCCCCACGGAGCGACAATACGTCCTATGGTGATAAAGTCCAAATCGGGCGATTCGGTTCCTGATTCTGTATTTCTAAGTGGGGTAATATCAGACAATCTCAAGTCTAACCCGGACAGAAGCCTTGGCGGCTTTTACCCTGAGCAGGGCACGCATGGCTTCAGCGATTCGGCCCTGCTTGCCAATGACTCTTCCTTTATCCTCATCGGCGACCTGCAATTTCAGTGTGGTCAGGCCTTCTTCGTCAGTTTCCTCATCGACTTTCACATCATCCGGTGCATCAACGATTGATTTGGCGATGTATTCGATGAGTTCTTTCATGTCTGCTCCTTGTATGACAGGTTCACTCATGGTTTGGGGCTCTGCTTGCTCCTCGGGTTCATCCATAGTTTCGGGCTTTTCTTGCTCCTCGGGTTCATCCATGGTTTCGGGCTCTTCCTGGTCGTCGGCTTCACTCATGATTTGGGGTTCTCCTTACTTGTATTGGTTTTTGGCAAAATACCGGCCTTGCTCAGTAGCCTGGCGGCAGTATCTGTCGGCTGGGCGCCTTTGCTTAACCAGTGGCGTGCTTTTTCTTCATTGATAACCACGGTTTCCGGGTCAGTGAGGGGATTAAAATGACCGATAATGTCAATGAAGGCTCCATCACGAGGTGAGCGGGAGTCAGCAACCACCAGCCTGTAGTTTGGCTTGCCCTTGGCTCCGGTGCGGCGTAGTCTGATTTTTACCATATTTCTAACTTCTAAATAATTATTATGCACTATTGGTTTAGCACCTGTCAATGGCACTGGGAAAATAAGTTGCCAGATAACGCTATTGAAGTTATAATTCGTGATATGGAAGTGCATAATCTGCACGGCTGGCAGGTCAGTATTCCACAGGCTTTGAACATCCAGCGAGAACTGGCCGCCAGAGTTTCCCGAATCAGCGAAGTCGGTGAGCCCCGTTTTATTGCCGGCGTTGATATATCCGTCAACCGTGCCCGGGGCATGGCTACCGGGGCGGCGGTCGTCATGGATTACCCGGCATTAAAGATGGTGGAGGTGAAAACGGTAAATGAGAAACTGGCCTTCCCGTACATTCCGGGCCTCCTTTCTTTCCGGGAGTCGCCGCTGGTTCTGGCCGCCTGCGAGAAGCTGACGGTAACGCCCGACCTTATTCTGGTGGACGGCCAGGGGCTGGCCCATCCCCGTCGTCTTGGCCTGGCCTCCCACCTGGGGCTCCTTCTGGACACACCAGCCATAGGCTGCGCTAAATCGCGACTGTGTGGCAGACACGAGGCGCCGGCTAGCGAACCGGGCAGCTCGGCCGAACTGGTGGCTAATGGTGAATTAATCGGAGCCGTCCTGCGCACGAAGGCGGATGCAAGACCGCTCTACATCTCCATTGGCCACAAGGTAGACCTTGATACGGCCGTACAATGGGTGCTGGCGTGCTGCCGTGGCTATCGTATTCCGGAGCCGCTGCGGTTTGCCCATCTGGCTGCCGGTGGAAATCTGAAGGAAAAAGAATGCGTACCTGCTCATGAATGAGCTTTCAGGGTAAACTGTTTCGATAATAAGGGTAGGACACATGCAGGAATTGCTGAATAAACTGGAAGACATGCGGGCTCGAATTTCTATGGCACTGGTGCATCTTTGACATTGCTGGCAGGGAAATAGAAATCGGCAGGTTAGAGATAACATCGGCAAAGCCGGACTTTTGGCTTGACCAGACTAAGGCGCAGGATACAATGCGTCGTCTGGCGGAGCAGAAGAAGACGGTGGAGCAGTGGCGGGGAATGGAAAAAATGGTGGCTGACCTGGCGGAATTAGCTCATTTGACGGAAGAGGATGAATCACTTCAAGTGGAAATACAGTCGGAGACAGAGAAGGCTGAGGCGGCTCTCGATAAGCTCGAGTTCCAGCTTGCTTTCAGCGGTGAATATGATGGGCGCAATGCTATTCTGACGGTTCATGCTGGCGCTGGGGGCACCGAGTCTCAGGACTGGGCGGAGATGTTGATGAGGATGTACCTTCGGTGGGCCGAGCGTCACGGCTACCAGGCGGAGATTCTGGAGAGTACGCAGGGGGAGGAAGCCGGAATGAAGAGCGTGCTCATTGAGGTTGCCGGCGACTATGCTTACGGCTACTTAAAAGCGGAGCACGGTGTTCACCGGCTGGTCCGCCTGTCCCCATTTGATGCCGACCACGCCCGGCATACCTCGTTCGCTCTGGTGGAGATAATGCCGGAGGCCAAAGCGGACGTTGATATCGAAATCGGCCCCGACGATTTGAAAGTGGAGACATTCCGGTCCAGCGGACCGGGCGGGCAGCACATGCAGAAGACAAGCAGCGCCGTTAGATTGACCCACCTTCCCACGGGGCTCGTGGTTACCTGCCAGAGCGAACGGTCTCAGTACCGGAACAAGGAGATCGCGATGAAAATCCTCCGGTCGCGAATTCTGGAACTGGAGCTGGAGAAGCGTGCCGAGGAAAAAGCCAAGCTCAAAGGAAAGCGCATCGCCGCGGGCTGGGGAAACCAGATCAGGAGTTATGTCCTGCACCCGTACAAGATGGTCAAAGACCACCGGACCGACTATCAGACGGGCGACCCTGATGCCGTGCTTGATGGCGAACTGGACGGCTTTTTAGCGGCCTATCACCGCTCTGGTCTGGGGAGAGAAGAATGATAAAAAGGGCGGTGCTTTTAATCCTGGTTGCCATTTTATTCCTGGCCCTGCCAGGCCCGGCGGCAGTTCGGGCTGTTGACGGGCTGCAGGTTCTGGAGAGTCGGGTGGAAGTTGATTTTCCGATGAAGGTCAACTTCAGCCTCTCTGCGACCGGTGATACCGATATTACCGATATCCGTCTGCACTATACCGTCGACCAGATGAGTCACGCTGAAGTTATCAGCGAGGTGTCCCTCAAGTTTGAACCGGCGATTCTGGTCGAGGTGGAGTGGAACTGGGATATGAGAAAGACTGGTGGCATGCCACCGGGCAGCCGCATGAGCTACTGGTGGACGGTTGAGGATGCCAGGGGCGAAAGAATAGAAACCGAGCCGACCGTGGTTCAGGTCGATGACGTTCGCTATCCCTGGCGTAATATAAACGAAGGCCTGCTGACCCTGTACTGGTATGAGGGAGATGAAGCCTTCGCCCGGGAACTCATGGGTACTGCCCAGCAGGCACTGGTACGTATGGCCAGTTATAGCGGTGCCGAGCTGGAAAATCCGGCCGAGATATATATTTACGCCAAGTCCGAAGACCTGCTCGGTGCCATGATATTTCCTCAGGAGTGGACGGGAGGCGTTGCCTATACCAGGTTCAGCACCATTGCCATTGGCATTTCCCCGGATAGCCTTGACTGGGGCAAGCGGGCGATGACCCATGAGCTGACGCATCTGGTAATCCACCAGGTGGTATTCAACCCCTATAATGACTTGCCCACCTGGCTTGATGAGGGTCTCGCCATGTATGCTGAAGGGTCGCTGGAGCCGGTATTTGTTAACCTGCTGGTCCAGGCTATTAATGAAGACAGACTGATAACGGTGCGCAGCCTCTCCAGCCCCTTTTCTGCCTACGCTGAAGAATCAATACTCGCTTATGCCCAGAGCTACAGCCTGCTTGATTTTATAATTAATAATTATGGCCAGAGTCAGATGCTTGAGCTGCTGAACACCTTCCGTGAGGGAAGCGGCTATAATGAAGCCCTGCAGAAAATATATGGCTTTGATATGGATGGTTTAAATGAGCTCTGGCTCAGCTATATTACAAGATAAGCCTGTTTTCATCTTTTTATCCAAAGCGATGTAGTGTGGAAAACAAGATAAAAAAATCGTTCACCATCCACGATTTACCGATTTCGGAGCGACCGAGAGAACGGCTACAGAAATTTGGTGCTGAGGCACTTTCCGCTCAGGAGATTCTGGCGGTTATTCTGGGCAGAGGCATCTCCGGCGAGTCGGTGATGGTTACCGCGCAGAGGCTTTTAAGCCAGTTCGGCAGCCTAAAAGGAATTGCCGATGCCTCGCTTGAAGAGCTGGCCAAGGTCAGGGGAATCGGCCTCGCCAAGGCCGCGCAGATAAGAGCCGCTTTTGAGTTGGCCAGCCGGCTTGAAGGCTATCAGGATAGCGGAAAGAGAGAGACGGCCAAAACACCCGAGGACGTCGTAGCGCTGGTTCGCAGTCGGCTGAAAGGAAAAAAGAAGGAATATTTTCTGGCACTGCTGCTGGATACCAGAAACCGGCTCATCAGGGTAGCTGAGATATCAGTCGGCAGCCTGGATAGCAGCATTGTCCATCCCAGAGAAGTATTCAAAGAAGCGGTTGCTGCCAGTGCGGCTTCAGTGATTTTTGCCCATAACCACCCCTCCGGCGACCCGGAGGCTTCTGAAGATGATTTAAACTTGACCAAGAGACTGGCTGAAGCCGGGGAAATTATGGGTATAGATGTTCTCGACCATGTCATTATAGGAGAAGAAAAATACCTGAGTTTGAAGAGAGAAGGCCTGTTCTGAATTTAAAAGGTGAAAGGGGCTAAACAAATGTTAGGTAAAGCTACGTTTGAACGGCTATATAATGCCATTATAGCCGGCGACAGGAACGAAATGGCACAGAGAGTTGGCGATGCCCTGAAAGAGGGCATCATGCCATCGGATATCATTGAAAAAGGCATGTCTCCTGGCATGAAAGAAGTGGGGGAGCGCTTCGCCAGGTATGAAATTTACCTGCCGGAAATGATGATGGCAGCTGAGGCGTGGGAAAGCGCGATGCAGATTCTGGAGCCAAAGCTGCTGGAGTCCGGGGGTGAGCGGAAGAAAATGGGGCGGGTGGTTCTCGGCACGGTCAAGGGGGATGTCCATTCTGTCGGGAAAAACATCGTTGGCGCGATGTTCAAGATGAACGGTTTTGAGGTTTTCGACCTCGGGGTTGACGTCGCTGCTTCCGCCTTTGTCACCAAAGCAGAGGAAGTCGGAGCTGATATCATTGCTGCCTCGGCGCTGATGAGCACCACCATCCCGCAGCAGAAGAGCATCATCGAGCATCTTGAGGCGCGTGGCGCGCGTGCCAGGTACCGCGTCCTGGTCGGTGGCGGTTCGACCACTCAGGAGTGGGCCGATAGCATTGGTGCCGACGGGTACGGCAGAACCGCTGGTGATGCGGTAACTCTGGCATTAAAAGCGGTAGCGCAGAGATAGGAAGGAGCCAACACATGATAAGTTTCTGGACAGTTGTGGAGAGGGCGTTAGCCGGCCCAATATGCACGGAACGGGACTTTGAGCTTGATATCTTTGTGCCCAATCTGCGCAAGATGGTGGAAAAGTACGGGATAAAATACGACCCCCAGAACCCGGTGCCGTCTGATGATGACCTGGCTGACCGTGTCTGGGAAGCGGGTATGGAGTTTCTGGTCGAAACCGGGGTTTACTGCGTTGATACCGAGCGGCGGATTCTCTTCAGTCGCGATGAAATAGAAGGCGCGCTGGCGTCAGGTCCGTGCGGTCGTGTCTTTGGCGAGGGCAAGGATGCCAGGGTTATGCCCAAACGTGTCCCCGAGGATACAACGCCGCCGTGGTGTTCGGTCGGCCCGACCTCTTCACCCCTTTCATCGGAGTTGTACTACGTTAACTTGGTCAAGGCACATGCGGAGAACCCGCTGGGGGACGGTATCACCATACCCTGCCTGACTATGGTAAACGGGCAGACCATTGTTGGCGGCAGTCCTCTGGGGATAGAGGGCGCCATCAGGGCGGTTCTGCTGACCCGTGAAGGTATGCGCCGTGCCGGACGTCCGGGGATGCCCATTGTCAATGGCGTTACCACGGCGGCCAGGGCACAGGAACACATCGCTGCCAGCCATTTCGGCATTCGCAAGACGGACGCGCTGGAAATCGGCACCGTTCATGAGTTGAAGGTTGATTTTGATACCATGAACAAGGTTGCCTACTCGCTGGCCGCTGGCAACCTGATTTTTGCCGAGAACGGGGTTATACTGGGCGGGTTGGCGGGCGGGCCGGCAGGAGTGGCGGTGGTAACGGCCGCCTACAATCCGGTTGACCTGCTCGTCCTGCGGGGCGCGGTACAGCATCCCTTCCCGACCCATTTCGACCTTGGCGTTACCTCGGTGCGGGACACCGTCTGGGCACGGAGCGTGGCCAACCAGGCCATTACCCGGAACAGTACCCTGCCGGTGGTAAACGTTGGCTATTCCGCGGCGGGCCCGATGACTAGGATGCTCTTCTATGAGCACTGTGCCTGGGTCATCGCCTCGGTGGTTTCTGGTGGTTCGGTTGAGGTAGGGGCATCAGCAAGGGGTACCGCCCTTGACTACACCAGCCCGGTGGAGCCTCTTCTGGCCAGCGAGGTAGCTCATGCCGTGGCGGGCATGAGCCGGAGGGAAGCGGATACTGTTGTGAATGCACTGCTGGGAAAGTATGAAACTCAGCTACGCGAACCGCCCACGGGCAAAAAGTACCAGGAATGCTGCGACCCCGTAACCGGCAAACCGAACCGGGAGTTTCTGGAGCTATACCTGGAGGTCAGGCGAGAGATGACGGACCAATTCGGCATTCAGTTTACCAGTGCCTCGCCTTACCTGTGATACGTTTGACGAGGGCTGAAATCAAATAGCGTTTTAGGCTGATGTAGTGACGAAGGTCAGCATTCGCTTCGGGTTATCTACGGTAATGGTGTTGATAACCTCCTCGGATATGCCCTTGGCGCGCATCCAGGGGATGACATTTTCCGGGATATGGGCGTAGCCAGGGCCACCATAAGCCATCAGCCGATATTTCATAGCTATGTCCGTGGCGATGAGAATCTGGTTCAGGTAGCCCAATTCGATGAGTTTGATAATGTAATTGACGCGCTGGGCATCATTAGGGATATCGAACACGCCGTAGCGCGTCGGGTAGTAGCCCTCCATGGAGAAGCAGTCGAACTCAAGGGAGCAGCCGGCCTTGGCGATTTTTGTCATGGTCTCGAAAGAGTAGGCAGTGCGGTCAATGTGCTCGATAATCACCCGGCTCATATCGGCGCCGGCTTTTTTAACGATATCAACGATCTGGAGCGGTGACTCGTCAAGTCGGCCGGGATGAATAGTCAGTGCGGCTCCGGTGGCACGCTGTGCCCGGACCGCCGCCCGCAGCGACTTTATCTCAATCTCATGGAGCGGCCAGGAGTCAGCCCCTATCTCGCCAATGATACCGGCACAGATGCCATCAGTCCCTACCATAATATCACTGACAATTTCCTGGTAAATCTCATCCTCTGATTTTTTAGCCAGCACTTCGGCGCAGCCCGAGTCCATGGTGTAGTAGCCGGTGCCCATGATGATATTGAGACCGGTGGCGCGGGCGATGCGGGCCATGGCGTGCGGGTCCTGTCCGATTCCCCAGTTGGTGACATCAACCACGCTCTTCCCCCCGGCGAGCTTGAAGCGCATGATTTCTCTGACTGCCAGTGCTTCATCATTGAGCCGCAGATTATCACGGTTCTCGAAGAGGTGAAAGCGAATCCAGCCCGCCATATCCAGCGACAGCGGTTTTTCCGCCATGGTCCTGGCGGTGACGCTCTCCTCGGCGAGCTTGAAGCGCACGGTCAGGTCAAGAAGAAGATGCTCATGGGGCGTGGTTAACCCCAACTCATCGCCATCCATCAGCCCCAGCACCGTCTGCACCTTCCCGGCAAGCTTTTTCTCCATCATACACCCCTTCTCTAGTTAACCCGGTAGCGTTCCATCGTCTCTTCGTTTAGCTCAATACCCAGGCCCGGCCCGTCAGGTACGTGGACGTAGCCCTCGGCATCAAGCCCCAGTTTTTCCCTGGTCACTTCCCATCTGAGCGGACTTTCGGCCACGCAGTACTCCAGAATGAAGGCGCTTTTGCGGGCCGCGAGGAAATGAAGGCTGGCGGCCAGATTAATATCGGATGTCCAGTGGTGGTTGACCACTTTCAGGCCTCTGTCCTCAGCCAAATCAGCAACTCTCATCGACTCGGTAATGCCATTGCGGACAAGGTCAATCTGCGCGATGTGTATGCCGCCGCGCTCAATCAGTTCCCTGAAGGCATAACGCCCGGCTTCTCCCTCGCCGGCGGCAATCGGTATTCGGGAAACACCGGTTATCTGTCGGTAGCCGTCAAGATTGTCCCTGGCGAGCGGCTCTTCCAGCCAGAAAACGTTGTAGTCCTCGAACTGCTGGGCGCGTTTAATGGCGGTGGCGGTGTCCCAGCAACAGCCGGCATCAATCATCAGGTTGCAGTTATCGCCGATTCCCCGCCTCGCCCCCTCGACCAGCTCAAGGTCGAGTTTTTCACTCTGCCCCATCGGGTGCCAGCCGAACTTGACTGAGGTAAAACCTTTGTTTACCCATTTTTTACCTTCTTCTGCGGTCTCCTTTCCGTTACTGCCGAACAGGGTGCTGGCGTAAGCGGGTAGCCTGGTCTGGAACGGACCGCCGAGCAGTCGGTATACTGGCTGCTGGTAGTATTTGCCGGCAATATCCCAGAGGGCGATGTCAATGCCGCCGATGGTATGGAGAACGACGCCGCCCCGGCCGTAATCAAAGCTGGACTGATACATTAGGTCGTTGAGCTGGCGGATTTCCAGCGGGTTCTGGCCGGTGATGACACTGGCCAGGCCGGAGATGGGACTGAAGCCTGGGGGAGCATCGATGGTTGCCCTGACCACCGCAGGACAGGAGTCGACCTCACCGATACCGACAATGCCCTCATCGGTATGGACTTTCACAATCAGCGTCTGGCGGACGGTCAAGCGCGGCCCGACGTATGATTCAGGCAGGCGCAGTTCAATGCCTTCAACTCCCGTGATTTTCATAACAATTACGCCTCTTTCCTAAAATAGTCCGGCGTGCTGCAGCGCTTTTTTAATCTCTTCTTTTTCCGCGTTGTCCACCGGCACTATGGGGCTGCGGGCCGGCCCGGCCGGTCTGCCGAGCATATTGACCGCCTCTTTCACCGGAGCCGGGAAATTCTGGGCCACACTTATGGCACGGGCGATGGGCAGCAGCTTGAAAAAGATGTCCAGAGATTTCTCTCTCTCTTGCTGCTGTATCGCCTGGAAGAGGTCAACCACCATGCGTGGCGCGATATTGGCCAGCGCCAGGATGGCACCATGGCAGCCGAGGGCAAAGCAGGGCAGGGTAATATCATCGCCGCCGTTCAGAATCGACATTTTATCGCCGACCCGTCGCATAACCTCGGCAAAATAGCTCAGGTTGCCGCTGCTGTCCTTCAATGCTTGGATGTTGCCTATTTTGGCCAGCCTTTCCAGTGTCTCGGGCGCAATCTCAACCTGGGTGTGTGGCGGGATGTTATAAAGGCAGATGGGGATGTCCACCGCTTCCGCGATGGAGGCGTAATGTTTATACAGCCCATCCTGATTGGGTATCTCATAAAATGGGGTAACAATCATAATCGAATCGGCACCGGCACTCTTAGCTTCTTTAGAACGTTCGATAACCTCGCGGGTGCTGGTGGCACCAGTACCGGCCATAACGGGGACCCTGCCATTGGCCGCTTTTACGGTGGTCTCGGTTACCTTCACGCACTCCTCCCGGGTCAGGGTGGCGGCTTCACCGGTGCTGCCGAGGCACATGATTTGACTCACGCCGTTTTCAATCAGAAAATCCACGTTCTTCTTTAGGCCATCTATGTCCAGGTCTCCGCTGCTGGTGAAGGGAGTCAACATTGCCGGGATAATGCCGTTAAAGCCCATCTTATTTGCCATGGTTTAACCTCCTTGTGATTGAAATTTGCTCACCAGTGTAAAAGTCAAATAATTATAGCATTTCTGTCAATTTTCCACATTTATTAACTCAGGAAAAAGCATGATATAATACACAGATACCCGAAAGGAGGCTTAGAGGATGCCGGATATTATGGTGAACGGCGTACGATTGTTTTACGGGGAGCGAGGTTCCGGAACGGCCATGGTCTGGGCGCATGGACTTGGTGGCACCTGGCAGGAATGGGAAGGATTAATGGAATTCTTTCAGGACCGCTATCGTGTGATCGCCTACGATGCCAGGGGACACGGAGACTCGGAAAAGCCTGACCGACCGGAGGCGTACTCACAGGATATCCTGGTGGAAGACATGCGCGGCGTAATGGACGCGCTTGACATAAACAAGGCCATAGTTGGCGGGCATTCCATGGGCGCGAATGTGGCGCTTAACTTCGCTCTCAGGTACCCGGAGCGGTGTATCGGGCTCATCCCCGTTGGTATCGGGTCCGGTTCATCAGATAGGGAATGGTGGAAGGAATGGTGGGGACATATGGCGGACACCGCCGAAAAGGAAGGAATTGGCGCCTATGTGGAAGAAATGAAGAAACTGCCGGCCTGGGGTGTCGCTTTCGCTGACCCCAAATTGGGAAAGCCGCTTATCCAGGGTGAGTTAGCTAACTCACCGGAAGCAATCGCGGCGGTTATCCGGGGCGTGCAAAAAGAGCGCCCCAATATCTTTGAACTGGCGCCCAAACTGGAAAAATTGCCGGTGAAAACCCTGGTGGTGATGAGCGAGGGCGATGCGCCAGTGGTGGAGTGCTCCCGTTTCATGGTTGAGCATATTCCGCAGGGAACGCTCGAGGTAATTCCGGCCAAGAGCCACTGGACCCACCTCGAGGCGCCGGAACGGTTTCTGGAGGCCGTGGGCCAATTTGTAAGACGTCTGAAAGAAGATTAAAAGCAACTCATTGCTGGGTTGAGGTGGTTTTATGATATACCGAAAACTGGGCAGGACGGGCATTGATGTTGGGGTGGTGGGGCTGGGAGCGGAGTACCTTGAATTTGAGTCGGTAAATACGGTTATTTCTGTGGTGCACAGGGCTGTCGACCACGGCGTGAACTATATTGACCTGTTCATGGCCTCGCCCGGAGTGCGCGATAATTTCGGTAAGGCTCTGCAAAATAAAAGGCAAAAGGTGATGGTTGCTGGGCACCTTGGGGCGGTCATGCGCCATGGCCAGTACAGCCGGTCAAGGGACAGGATTGAGTGCCTGTCTTATTACGAAGACCTGCTCCGGAGGCTCAAAACCGACTATATTGATGTGCTCATGCTCCATTTTATACAAAAACAGGATGATTACGAGCGGGTTTTTCACTCCGGAGGCCTGCTGGAGCTGGCATTGAAGATAAAAAAACAGGGTAAAGCCCGTTTTCTCGGGGTGAGCGGCCATAACGTGCCGACCGCTCTGCAGGCGGTGAACGGCGGCTATATCGATGTGCTCATGTTTCCCATAAACCCGGCCTTCGACACGCTGCCTGAAGAAATGCTGCCCGGTGTATCATTGAAGGAAATCCTGGACCGCCAGGCACCGTGCGAGGCTGATGAAACCGTGCCGGCACGCAAGGCCCTGTACCACACCTGCGCAGCGCAGAATGTTGCCGTGGTGGCGATGAAACCTTATGCCGCCGGAGTGCTGTTTCGAGAAAACCCGAGCTCAATTATATTGACGCCCATCCAGTGTCTGAGCTACGCTCTTTCCCAGCCGGCGGTCTGCACGGTGGTGCCGGGATGTAAAAATGTGTCTGAGTTGCAAGCGGCTCTGTCCTTCCTGGATGCCACTGATGAGAAGAAGGACTTCAGTGCCATCGGCAGCAACCCCATGTGGAAATTAAAGGGCAACTGTATGTACTGCAACCACTGTCTGCCCTGCCCGGTCAGTATCGACATCGGAACATTAACCAAAATAGTGGATACGGCCGGGTTTAGCATGAGTGGAACCGTTGTGGCTGCCTATGAGGTATTGCCGGTAAAGGCTTCGGCCTGCACGGAGTGTGGCGTCTGTATGGAGCGCTGTCCTTTCGGCGTTGACGTAATCGCTAACATGAAGCAAGCGGTAGAAATATTCGGCAAATAAGACCTTTTGAAATTTTTATAAAGGACTGGCGACTAGGTCAGGTCTTTCAAGAACTTTTTGCAGAAGCGGTGTGCCAGTGAGAGCACGATGCTGCTGGTCAGTACGGCCACCATGACGCTGATGGAGAAGCCGGTAATGGCAACCCCGAGTGCCGTGCCTCCGGCAGGAGGATGTTCTGCGTCAAGGGCCACCATGAGAAAGATGGTTGTGCCGACGGCCAGCGAATAGATGAGAATCGCGGCGAGGATGGTAGGGTGCGGGATAAAAGCAAAGGCAGAACCGCCAGATAAAACCGATGATATGCCCGCCGATTACCCGCCTTGGAGCTGCGGTAACATTACGGGGCATGGTGAAAATGATAAAAGCGGTGGCACCGATGGAGGCAATGACCACGACATGCTCCAGGTTCAGCAGGAGAAGAATAACAAAGATAACTACCGTCGCCAGGAGGCTCTGGTAGAGGTAGTTGAGCCATAGCCGGCTGAAACCGCGACGTATGCGGTACAGTCTTCGTCGTGCCGAGTCCCAGAAGCCAAAATGCATGTATCTGCTTGTCTCGCTTTAGCCTAGATTATAATACCTCACCAGTACCTGTGTATACCCATTTGCAATTGGCTCAGCACTGGAGTTGGCACGGAAAGTAGGCAGAGGTAAAGCATATATGCTACACTAGTTGTCATCCGTTGGTAAATTTTCAATCTTTAGCAGGGGGTATGAATGACCAGAAGGGTATGCGTTGTGAAGGGAGACGATGCGTCGCCGGAGGTGGTTGTGCCCACAGTTCGTGTCCTGGAAGGGATGAACCTGGACATTGAATTTGTCTGGACGGAAACGGGCGATGAAGCCGACGCCAAATATGGCACCAGCTTTCCAGAGTCGGCGAGAAAGATGCTTGATGACTCTGATTGTGCCATTATGGGTTCAACCCGCGATATTAGAGGTGTGCATGGCTATCTGCGGTGGGGGAAGAGATGCTTTGCCAATATTCGTCCGACAAAATACGTGCCGGGCTTGAGGAGCCCGCTGAAAAATCCTGAGGGTATTGATTTTATTATCCTGCGGGAGAACCTCGAGGGGCTTTATCCGGGATGGGAAGGCGATATTGAGCAATTGGCGTCGCTGAAATTGAAGAATGATATGCTCGGTATAACGCTTGATACCACCATGAAGGGCAAGTTTGCGGTTAAAGTAAACACCGAGGCGATAACGAAGGATATCTGCCGCGTCGCCTGCGAGCTTGCTATGAAGAGAAAAGCCAGGGGTGGGCCGGGCAAAGTTACCGTGTCCAGTAAATACAATCTCCTGACGCAGTCGGATGAGCTGTTCCGCCGCATCGCCGAGGAGACGGTCAGGCAGTACCCTGAGCTAACCTTCAGCCAGCTTATCATCGACAACTGTGCCCAGCAACTGGTCATCAACCCACAGCAGTTTGATGTGTTGGTCATGGATAATGAGCACGGAGATATTCTGGGTGACGAGGCGGCGTCGCTTATCGGGGGGCTGGGGCTGACTCCCAATGCCTGTGTCGGCAATGAATTTGCCTACTTCGGCGCGGTGCACGGCACGGCGCCTGACATCGCCGGGCAGAACATTATCAATCCCACTGCCATGCTTCTCGCCGGCGCTATGCTTTTAGAACACCTCGGCTATGAGAAAGAGGCAGCCCAGCTGGAGGCAGCGATATATAAAGTCTATCAGGATGGGAAATATTTCACCCGAGACCAGGGAGGGAGTGCTTCCACGACCGAGTTCTGTCAGGCGGTCAAGTCCAATCTGTAAATAGAGTGTGAACAGGTGCCGGAGATGAAACGTATCATCTATGCCCCTTTGTCTGTCATAGTGCTGTGCAGCCTGCTTCTGGTGGGCTGCCAGCGTGGCCCGGAAACCGCGCTGAACCTGTATGGCATTGACCCGATCACCCTCGACCCGGCGGTATCGGGGGAGATGATCTCCCATGAATATATCCAGCAGATTTACAACGGGCTGGTGCGCCTCGGTGAAAACCTGGAGCCGTCCCCGGATATTGCCGAACGGTGGGACGTGAGCGCTGACGGGCGCACCTACACCTTCTATCTGCGCAGAGATATTAAGTTCCAGGATGGCCGGGAGGTGACCGCCAGCGATTTCAAGTACTCGTTTGAGCGCGCCTGTCGACCTTCCACCGGTTCATTGACTGCGGCTACTTATCTGGGGGACATTGTTGGCGTTGAGGCAGTGCTGTCCGGAAAAGCAACAGACATAAGTGGTGTCAGGGTCATCGATGACTACACCCTCCAGATAACCATTGATACCCCAAAATCCTATTTCCTGGCCAAGATGACCTACCCGGTGGCGTTTGTGGTGGACAGCAATGAGGCGGAGCTGGGTGGGGAGTGGTGGCGGGAACCAAACGGAACCGGCCCGTTCCACCTGAAAAAGTGGGAGGAGGAGAATCTGCTCGTCCTGGAAAGGAACGGCCATTATTACGGTGAAAAAGCTGGGGTTGGCACGGTGGTCTTTCATCTGTGGGGCGGTGTGCCGATGAACCTTTATGAGACTGGCGAGATCGATGCCACGGAGGTCTATATCAACTATATTGACAAGGTTACCGACCCTGCGGGCAACTTTTACCAGGAGCTGCAGATTGTGCCGGAGTTAAGTTTCAGCTATCTCGGTTTCGACCATACCAGGCCACCGTTCGACGATGCCAATCTGAGGCGCGCCTTCAGCATGGCACTGGACAAGGACAAGCTGGTTAAGCTCGTCTTCAAAAACATGATGGAGCGGGCCGATGGTATTCTACCGCCGGATATTCCCGGTTTCAATAAGGACCTTGAAGGCCTGGAGTTCGATGTTGAGAAGGCGAGGGAACTGATTGCCAGCTCCAGCTACGGGAGCGTGGACAATTTGCCCCAGATTACACTGACGACGATGGGCTGGGGAGGGTTGATTTCAAACAGCCTGGAAGCCATTGTCTATGAATGGCGGCAGAACCTCGGGGTGGAGGTCAGGGTAAGGCAGCTGGAACCGGAGCAGTTCCTCTATCACCTGAAGGCAGAGAAGGATGAATTATATTACATGGGCTGGGTGGCTGACTATCCCCATCCCCAGAACTTCCTCGAAATCCTTTTCCGGACCGGCGAGGACAATAATGCCGGTGAGTACAGCAACCCTTTGGTGGACGATATTCTGAACCAGGCGGGGGTGGAACTCGATTATGCCACCAGCCTGGCGCTTTACCAGGAGGCGGAGCAGATGATGGTTGAGGATGCCGCCTGCATCCCGCTGTGGTTTCCCAAAAACTACTATCTGGTCAAACCGTATGTGAGCGGTTATGAGCTGACACCGATGGGTTACGCCGAACTGAGCAAGGTTTCTGTCGAGCGCGACTGAGCAATGAGCTTATCTCCCGGGCGCTGAGCTCTCGCGTCTTCCCCTCGGCAAGCTCGCCAAGTACAAGCTTTCCGAAGCGGGCTCGTTTCAATGCCATTACCCTGTAATCCAGATGGGCGAACATGCGGCGCACCTGCCGTTTTTTGCCCTCGTGGATGGTGAGGCTGTAGTTGAAGGGCTGGATAGTTATCTCCCGGATTTTCGCCGGGCTGGTTTTGCCATCGTCGAGGTCGAGCCCGTGTTCCAGCCTGCTCATTTCATTTCTTTTCAGTCTGCCCTGAACCTGTACCAGGTATTCCTTCTCGTGCTCGTAGCGGGGGTGGGTCAGGCGGTAGGCAAGGTCACCATCGTTGGTGAGCAGTAGCAGGCCGGTGCTGTCTTTGTCCAGCCGCCCCACCGGGTAAAGCCTGAGGCGGCGATATTTATCTGGCAGCAGATCGGTTACTTTTTCCCGACCCCGCTCGTCGCTGAGGGTGGAGATATAGCCCGCCGGCTTGTTGAGCATTAAGGTTACCGTTCCTTTGGGCTTGAGGTCGAGCGCCTTTCCGTCCAGTGCGATATCATCTTTGGCGGTGTTTACCGGGTAGCGGAAGTCGGTGACGACGGCACCGTTCACGGTGACGCGCTCATACTTTATGGCGTCGGCCATCTTTCGGCGCGAGCCGAGGCCGGCGGCGGTGAGGGCTTTGAGCAGGGAGTCGGTTTTCATTACTTCTTTATTTATAATAATAGTTATTCCACAGACATACAAATCGTGCTATAATCCGCTGAAACTATAGCTATTACTCTGGATACATACAGCCATGTTGCTCCAGGATTACAGGAAGCAGCAGCCAACAGGTTTGATGACGTTCTTGCCAATAAGGTTAAAATTGACAACGCCAATATCCTGCATTAGCAAAAATTGTGTGCTATAATTTCTCCACCATAGGTATTGATAGACAATGGCAAATACAACTCTTACTGTTTCGCTACAGAAAGCATCACAGCAGTTGACACAGCGCATAATCCTTGGGCAACAGCTTGTTACTCAACGGTATCCCGGAATCACTGGTAAACATCTTCTAGATTTAGTATGGGATTCTATTAAAAAATGGGATGATTATAACAATACTTTTCTCAGAAAACTCTTTAGCGATGAATCGGTAGCAGATAAATACGATAATGCATGTATTTTCAAGGGTTATTCATCCTTACCAGATTATTCAAAGAAGATTGAGTCTTTTTATCGTATAAAGATTCGTGAGCTTAATTCAATTAAAGAACGATTGAAGCTTTATACCATTTCCCAAGGAGCTTCAAGTACATCTTCAACAGTAAGGCCTCTTGGCAGCAAAATCTTTATAGTACATGGACATGATGAGACTAGAAAGCAAACAGTTGCTCGATTCCTGGAAAAATTAGACTTAGAGGTTGTTATCTTGCATGAACAGCCAGATAGGGGTAAAACAATAATCGAAAAACTTGAAGCAAGTTCATCTGAAGTTGATATTGGCTATGCAGTTGTTTTACTCACCCCCGATGATATAGGAGTGTCTGCACCAGAGATAGATAGAACTAAGGCTAGACCACCACTCCGTCACAGAGCAAGGCAGAACGTAGTCTTTGAATTAGGATACTTCATATCAAAGTTAGGCAGAGAAAGAGTACGCGCCATGTTTGTTGAGGGAGTGGAACTACCTAGTGATTATCAAGGTGTGTTATATACAAAGTTTGACGATTCAGATTCATGGAAGTTAGAACTTGCTCGAGAGATTAAGGCGGCTGGTATAAATCTTGACCTAAACAAGATTTTAGGAATAGTCTGATTCTACTTCAAATTACTAGCCCGCGTTAGCAAACGGTTAGCAAAAATGAATAAGCCCTCGATTTGGAATTGTCCAGTCGAGGGCTTATTATCTTATTTTAGCTTCGAAATGGCGGAGGGGGTGGGATTCGAACCCACGGTCCTCTTGCGAGAACAACGGTTTTCAAGACCGTCACCATAGGCCACTCGGACACCCCTCCTTATCTATTTTATCACCTTCGTCCCCACAAACGGCTGCAGCACCTTCGGAACATTTATGCTGCCGTCTTTCTGCTGGTAGTTCTCCATGACGGCAATCATTATCCTGGGCAGGGCCAGGCCGGAGCCGTTCAGCGTGTGGACGTACCGAGGTTTGGCGTCGGGGGTGGGGCGGTAGCGAATGTTGGCCCTTCTGGCCTGGAAGTCGGTGCAGTTGGAGCATGAGCTGACCTCAAGCCACTCCCCGCAGCCGGGCGCCCAGACCTCAATGTCATAGGACTTGGCCGCGGCAAAGCCGAGCTCCGAGGTGTTGAGCATGGCGATGCGGTAGGGCAATTCCAGCTGCCGGCAGACCGCCTCAGCGTCAACGACCATCTTCTCCAGCTCGTCATAGGAGGACTCCGGCTCGGTGAACTTGTAAAGCTCGACCTTGTCGAACTGGTGGCCGCGCTTGATGCCCCGCGTGTCCTTCCCGGCCGACATTTTCTCCCGGCGGAAGCAGGCGGTGTAGGCCACGTAATGGAAGGGCAATGCGCCCGATGGGATAATCTCATCGCGGTGGAGGTTTGTCAACGGCACCTCCGCCGTGGGCACGAACCAGAAGTCGTCCTCGGGGTCGTGGTAGAGGTTGTCGGCGAACTTGGGCAGCTGGCTGGAGCCAACAAGGCACTCGCGTCTCACCATGAACGGTGGGTAGATTTCCTGATAACCGTGCCGGCTGGTGTGGAGGTCAACCATGAACCAGATGAGGGCGCGCTGCAACCGGGCACCGAGCCCCTTGAGCACGTAAAATCTTGTCCCTGATAGCTTCACGCCGCGCTCGAAGTCGATGATGTCCAGCGTTTCCCCCAGCTTCCAGTGGGGGGTGGGAGTAAAGTCGAACTTTTTCGGTTCACCCCATGTCCGCACCGATACGTTGTCATCTTCTCCTTTACCGACCGGCACGGAGGGGTGGGGGATATTGGGCACCTGCAACAGCAGTTCCACAAGCTGGCCGTCTAAGCCCTTCACCTCTTCCTCGAGGTCGCGTATCATGGAGCGTAAATCGCGCGCCTCTTCCGCCGACGCTTTGTCTACCTTTCTTTCTCGTGCCGACTCTTTACGGGTATGCCGGAGGCTCTCCAGTTCTAGAATCTTCTTCCGTCTGTCGGCGTCAAGTTGCAATATCCTGTCAATGGGGGCGCTGTCCTGCCGGTTTTTCAGCGCTTCCTCGACTATTTCGCTGTTTTCACGGATGAATCTAATGTCAAGCATGGATTCCCTCTTTGATAACTTTTATCAACCTCACCCCCTGTGTCCCCCTCTCCTTCAAAGGAGAGGGGGGAAGAGGTTAGGGTAGAGAGGCTTCGCCCCTCTAAAACTCCCCCTGTTCTGGAGATTTCGTTTCTTTAATAATCCTCTTCAATTTTATTACGCTTTCTCCCTGAGCTGCGGGAACAGGATTACTTCTCTGATAGATGACTGGTTGGTGAGCAGCATCACCAGGCGGTCGATGCCCACGCCCAGGCCGCCGGTGGGCGGCATGCCGTATTCCAGGGCCAGCAGGTAGTCCTCGTCAATGGTCCAGCTCTCTTCATCTTTACCCTGGCGCTCTTTCTGCTGCTGGACGAAGCGCTGTCGCTGCTCCTGCGGGTCGTTGAGTTCGGAGAAGGCATTGGCGATCTCCATGCCGCCGGCAAATGTCTCAAAACGCTCCACCACCCGCTCCTCACCGGGTTTGGTCTTGGCCAGTGGCGACATTGATACCGGGTAGTCCTTGAGGAAGGTGGGCTGGATGAGGCCTGGCTCAACAAAGGTAGAAATGAGCTCGTCCACCAGTTTTGCCCAGTTCTTCTCCGGGTCAACCTTAAGCCCGAGGGCTTTCATCTTACCCCTCATTCTATCCCTCAGCCCGTCGGCAGTGGGATACGTGACGAAATCGATGCCACTGTACTGCTCAACGGCTTCGCGCAGGGTGAGGCGTGGCCAGGGCGGCTTGAAGTTTATAGAATAATCGCCGTACTTTATTTTGGTGGTGCCCAGAACCTTTTTGGTGACCCAGGCGACCATTTCCTCGAGCATGTCCATCACGTCGTTGTAATCTGCATACGCCTGATAGCTTTCCAGCATGGTGAACTCCGGGTTGTGCCTGGTGGAGACGCCTTCATTGCGGAAGATGCGCCCCAGTTCGTAGACCCTGTCCAGACCCCCGACAATCAGTCGCTTGAGGTGAAGTTCCGGCGCAATGCGCAGGTAAAAGTCCTGGTCGAGGGCGTGATGGTAGGTGACGAAGGGCCGGGCCAGGGCACCGCCGGCGGCTGGCTGCAGCACCGGGGTCTCCACTTCAATGAAATCGCGCTCGTTAAGAAACTGCCGTATGGCGTTGATAATCTGGCTGCGAATCTTGAAAGTCACCTGGGTCTCGGGGTTGCTGATAAGGTCAAGGTAGCGCTGTCGGTACCTGGTGTCAACGTCGCTGAGGCCGTGCCACTTTTCCGGCAGCGGTTGCAATGACTTGGCAAGCAGGGTGAAATGCTTCACGCCAACGGTCGGTTCGCCGGTTCTGGTGCGGAGCACCTGTCCTTCCACACCGATGAAGTCACCAATATCCAGTTCCTTAAAGAGCTGGCCCTGCTCTTTAGAGGCCTTGTCCATATCCGGGAAAAGCAGCTGCATCTTGCCCGAGCCGTCGCGGATATCCACAAACGCGCTTTTCCCCATCCGCCTGATGGCCATTATCCGCCCGGCAACGCTGACCTGCTTCTCTTCGGCCTGCCCTGCCTCGTTCTGCTCAAGCAGATAAACTGCCTCCTGGGTGGTATGGCTGCGCTCATAGCGGTGTGGATAGGGGTCGATACCATGACCGCGGAGCCGTTCCAGTTTCTCGCGGCGCTGCTGAGTAATCCGGTCCAATCTGGTCGTCATTTCTGTACCTATAATATAGTAAAAAGACTGAGAGTTCCAGACCCCCCAGCCGTTTTTTATTATAGGCTATTTCAGAATTATCGTAAAGGGCTGAGTGTCGCCGATGATTACTTTATCTGCTCCCGTAGTGTATCAAGCCAGGTGGCCGACTTAATATCACGTTCCAGGAGGTATCTGAGATAACTGTTTATTACTCTCTCCAGTTCCCGGGAAAGCCCGGCGTCTATTTTCAGACGGTCGACCGTGCTGTAATCGCTGTTCTGAAGAAGACGCAGCACCTTCTGGGCATTGACGGAAAGCAGGTGGCTCGATGGGTGGCTTGTGGCGCAGTCCGGGCACAGCATGCCACCGGAACCGGGACTGAATGAATTGACTACCGGCTCCAGCGGTTTCTGACAGGAGACACACTGGTGAAGCTGTGGCTGGTAGCCGACCTCACTGAGGAGATGCAGTTCAAAATAGCGCAGTGCCAGGTCTCTGTTACCTGTCCGGCATAGCTGCTCCATCGTTGCCAGCAACAGCTGGAAAAGGGACAGACTTTCCACGTCGTCAGGAGTAAACTGGTTGACCAGTTCAATGACATACAGCCCGCAGGAGGTGAGCCAGAGGTCGCTTTTCAGGGGCAGGAAGCTGTTGATGGTCTGGCTGCCAGTAATGGTGTCCAGATTGCGCCCTCTGGCCAGTGAGACCTGGCTGTGGGTGAGGAGCTCCAGGTGTCCGGCCATCTTGCTCTTTGTTTTGCGGACGCTTTTGGCAAAAGCCTGTATCTTGCCAAGGTGTGGCGTGTAGAGCGTGAATATGACATCGGCCTCTCTCAGCTTGGTCTTTTTAATAATGATGGCTTCTGTTTGATAGGTACGTGGTTTTGACATCTTTACTGCTCTTGTTCTTCATTTTTTAGGATACACCAAGATTGTTGTGGGAATTCACTTTCTCTTTTACGTAAATAGGTTTTATACCACCAAATCCCAATTAGTACAGGAAGTATCACAGCTGCCAAAGTTAAAATTACTTTTAACCAAAGAGAAGGAAAATGAGGGTACCCTTGAGCAATTGTTAAGAGTGCTGCTTGGAAAGAGAGGAGGATCAGCACAAACATCATCATTACAAACTCTGTACCTTTTCGGTTGAAATAGTGGCCCATTTTAGGGCTCTTTTTTAGTTGCTCGGCCGCTTTAAAGAGATTAAGGTCTCCTTCCAAAAAAGATTTGTGTATCGCCATAGCAACACGGTTATACTCACAATGCCAAGCGCGAGCAATCCCGGTAAAGATAGCCACGAGAATGCCAAGGAAAAAAAGCCCTGCTTGGATGCTAAGCGTCAAAGGTTGATTAGTTGAAGAAATGACGAAGCTAAGGCCACCCGTTATCAAAACCAAATAGCTACCTAATAAGACGTCTCTCCTTCGGTCCGATTCTCGAAGGTATTCATTGACTTGCCTGTAATGTTCCAAAAGGAAATCTTTAGTGTTTTTGGTTGGCATCTTTTGCCCCCTGTAATTTTTAAGCTTTATAAGTGAAGCGTGGCTTACAAGATAATGTTTTAAGCATTGGGGCTGTTAAAATTCCTGTCTGCCTTCTATGGCGCGCGTAAGCGTTACATCATCCGCGTATTCAAGCTCGGTGCCGAAGGGCAGACCACGGGCGAGGCGGGTAACCCTGATGCCCAGCGGCGTAATCAGGCGGCTCAGGTACATGGCCGTCTGTTCTCCCTCAAGGTTGGGATTGGTAGCCAGAATAACTTCCTTGACCGAGCCGTCCTTCAACCGGTTCATAAGTTCTCTTATTCTGATGTCTTCCGTCCCGATGCCTTCGATGGGAGAGATGGCCCCGTGTAAGATATGGTACATTCCGTGATAAATACCCGTGTGTTCCAGAGCCAGGATGTCCTGAGGCTGCTCCACGATGCAGATCTGGCTGCGGTCACGCTTGTCACTGCGGCAAAGGGAGCAAGGGTCGGACTCGGTTACGTTAAAACAGGTCGAGCAGAGGGTAACTTTCCGTTTCAGGGAGAATATCGCTTCGGCGAGGGATTTGCTCTGCTCATCGCCGGCGCGTAACAGATAGTAGACAATGCGCTGAGCGCTCTTCGGCCCGATGCCGGGCAGTTTATTGAATTCCTGAATAAGGTTGTCAATCACATCAACGTTGGGAAGAACATTCGGCTCCAATGCGGTATCTCCTTCACCTTTTTAGGTCAGCCCGGGGATATTAAGACCGCCGGTAATACTTCCAAGGTGTTTGGCGGCCGCCTCCTGGGACTTGGCAAGGGCTTCACTGACCGCGGTCAGTACCAGGTCCTGAAGAAGCTCAATGTCTTCCGGGTTGACCGCTTCGGGTGATATTTCGACCGACTGTATTTTCTGCTGACCACTCATGGTGACCTTGACGGCACCACCTCCGGAACTGCCCTCGACGGTCAGGTTGCTCAATTCTTCCTGGGCTTCGGCCAATTTTGCCTGAAGTTTCTGGGCCTGCTGGAACATAAACTTGTTCATTTCTCCTCCGATTCAATAATCTGGGCGCCTATTTTCAGGGCTTCTTCGATCAGATGGTTCGCTTCTGGTTCGTAGACACAGCGAACATGGCAGGCATGACCCAGGAAGTTGCTGATTATCTGCTCGGCTATCTTCTGATTTTCCGTTTTTTCCATACTTTCCTTGTGCAACGGGAACCTGAATGACAGGATAACGGTGTTATTTTCAATGGCTTTTGGCCTGGCACTCCTGAGCAAGGCGGCGGCCGGGGTTCGGCTCATGCTGGAAGGGGCGTCCCGGATGAATTCCCGCCAGTGCAGTTTAAGGTACTCAATTTCTTTACCGCCAGCTTCAGTGGGGATTGTGGGGGCAGTCTCATTTGGTGCTGATTCACTTTTCTTCTCTACCGGTTCTGGCATTGGTGCTGGTTCACTTTTCTTCTCTACCGGTTCTGGCATTGGTACTGGTTCAACTTTTTCCTCTACCAGTTCTGGTGTTGCAACTGGTTCTGGCTTGCGTTTTGGCTCTGCCGTCGGTTTACGGGGAAGTTCTTCTTTGGCAACGGTCTTTTCCGGTGCCGGTGGCGGCGCTTCCGGGGCCGCTGGTTTTGCGGGCTGGCGCACCTCGGGTTCTGCTTTCGTTACTGGTGGTTCTTTGCCGGAAGGCAGGGTCGCGTCCACCAGTGCCAGCTCCAGCGGTAACGTGGAGTAATTATCAAGGCTGAAGTCAAGCTGTCCGAAGAGCTTTACCGCCTTTAAAATCTGAGATAATGAGGCCCTGCGGGCCAGCTCCTTTAATTCGTCGATGTCCTCGGCGGGCAGGTCTATTGATTCGTCGGAGCCCGTTTTAACCAGCATTAGTGCCCTGAGGTATTCCACCAGTTCACGATTGAACTGGCGCAGGTCAAGGCCATCACTGTTGACGCTGTTTATCGTCGATACTCCGGCGGTAACGTCATTGTTAACAATATGCCTTACCATTTCTTTGGCGCGCCAGTCGCCGGTAATTCCCAGGATTACCTGAACCTGCGGCAGGGTGACTTTGTTACCGTAGTAAGTCGTCAACTGTTCCAGAAGATTTTCAGCGTCGCGCAGGCTGCCGGTGGCAGCCCTGGCGATGAGCCGCAGCGCCTCGGGCTCGATTTTAATGGCCTCTTTCTTGCTGATGAGGGTTAATTTGGTTACCACATCAGCCTGGGAAATGCGCCGGAAGTCAAAGCGCTGACACCGTGACATGACGGTGGGGAGGACCTTGTGGACCTCCGTTGTGGCCAGGACGAAGATGACATGCGGTGGTGGCTCTTCGAGGGTTTTGAGCAACGCATTGGAGGCACTGGTACTCAGCATATGAACTTCATCGATGATATAGATTTTGTACTGCGCTTCGTTTGGCGCGTAATTAACCCTCTCCCTGAGGTCGCGGATGTTATCCACACCGGTGTTGCTGGCGGCATCAATTTCAATGACGTCCAGGGCTCTGCCTTCAGTGATTGCCTGACACATCTCGCAGGCATTACAGGGTTCGCCCTTGCCTTCGTTGGTGAGGCAGTTGATCGCCTTGGCGAGAATACGTCCGGTACTGGTCTTGCCGGTACCGCGTGGACCACAGAAAAGGTAGGCATGAGAGACATGACCGCTGCTCAGGGCATTTTGCAGTGTCTTGGTTACCTGTTCCTGGCCGACCAACTCAGCCAGGGTCTGCGGACGCCACCGACGGTAAAAGACCTGAGAAGCCATTTTATTTATTATAACCTATCTCTGGTGGTGTTTCTAGGCGGTTGGTGTCCGTTGTGAAGACGAGTTCCGGGCATAAAGAAACGGTGATTCTGCGTTAAGCTAATGGTCTGTAAAACCGGAAATAAAAGCCAGGTTCACGGCGTCGGATTTATAATTCTCCGCTCGTAAAGCTGGCTCGTCGGTCTAATTTGCTTCAGGAGAGCAGGGAAGGGATATCCTTGGAGGCGTCTTCAATGGCTCTAAGTTTGACTTCGGTTTCTTCCTGCCGCCTCTTGAATTCGGGGATAAGGGTGGTTGATTGAGAGTAGTAGCTTCTCACCTTTTCCACATCACTGAGCTCGGACAGGATTACGGAAACATCGAGCATGCCTCTCTCCCGTGGATAATCTCCGTTTCTGATAAATGCTTCCGGAGCGATATCCCTCATGTAATCGCCGAGGGCTTTTATCATGTCCATGTTCATCTCTTTGCTTGGTGCTGAGATGAGGTACAGAGCTCGCTTGGAATCCACGGGGTTACACTTTAAAGACAGCTCACTGATAGCTTCATCCATAGCCTGGACGCCCTTTAACGTTTCATCACCCTTGGCCCTGAAATCACGCTTTGATTCTCGACGGAACCTGATTAAGGGAATGTCAGACCTGCCGTATCCGATAACTGTCCAGCCAACCAGGGTCTGTATGATGTCGCCGGCATCAAGCACCTTGGTGGCGATGTATTTAGCTTTCTTCTCTTCACCGGCACACAGCATATTGTAGAATGGCTCGGTGATCATGGTGTTGATTTTAGTTATATTGCCTTTTATCGAAGAATCCTTGCGGACAAATCTCTGGTTATCCACCAGAAATACGGCATCGGCCACGGAGTATGAGGACTTCAGGCAGGTGGCGGCATTATATATGGTTCTGTCCTCGGTAGTTTCCTCATGCTCAAAGGGAAGAACAATGAGGTTGTAAATCGGTTTGTCGGCATAGCGTTCTTTTACGTGCTGGGTCACTACGGAGACTGCCCCGGAACCGGTGCCACCAGCGGCACTGGCAATAAACAGGAATGCATCCGTCTCAAAGAACCGTTTCGTGGTTCTTATCGCGTCAATTACCTTGTCGGCATCCTCTCTGGCGATTTCAGCGCCGAGTTCATTTATTTTGCCCACGCCGTGGCCACCGGTCTTACGGCTGCCGATGAGGATTCTATGCTGGTAGTCCTTTCTAATGCTTGTCAGCCCACTAAGGTCAGCAGCATCAGTATTGACCGCATAACAGCCAGTAATTATCTCAATGCCACGGGAACTTTTCGCTTTCTTGTTCATCCGGGAGAACTCATCCGCAATTCTACCGCCACACTGTCCGAAACCTACAACTACTAGTTTCATAGCTCACCCCTAAGCATATTTATAGAGTTCAGTTATTTTAAACACACTTGCCATTGAATGTCAATTAGTTTATCTTTAAAAGTCATAGATATTTCTAGTAATAAAGTACCTGGCCATAACGTCATGGTGGGTATAATAATGCGGCTGGTAAGAATTAGTTAAAGGGACTTTTTATCATAGAGGCTTGCTAATTCAATAAAAAATGTTGAAAAACTAAGATACCTATATTAGAATTGGGTAAAACAAATTGGTGTGGGATTGATGGCGAGAGAGGTACCCTCAAGCGAAGTACTGGATAGTGGCGGGCAGGATATTGAAACCCTCGAGAAGGCTGTTGCCCGGGCTGAACAGCTAAACCGTGCGGCGATAGAGGCGGCGGGAGATACCACCAGGGCTGCTCAGAGAGCAATTAAACGTGCGGAGCAGATCAGCCGGGAGTCGAAAGAAGCCACTGAGGCCGCGGCCAGGGCTGCTGAAGAGGCGATACAGCGTGCTGAGGAAGTAAACCGGGAGGTCAGGGAAGGTGCTGACGCTGCCATCAAGGGAACCGAAGAGGCGATAAAACGGGCTGAGGAAACCGCTCGCACGCCAAAGGAAGCCGCCAAAACAATCACGAATCGTTTTCAGGAGGCAATCAGCCGGGCCGAAGAGATAAGCAAGGAGGCTATGGAGGCGGCAGAGGCGGCATACGTTGCCTCGGAAGAAGGGCTGAATCGAGTCAGTGCGATAAGCAACGAGGCCAAAGAGGTCGCTGAGTCTGCAGCCAGGGCAGCCAGAGAGGAACTTGATAAAACTGAGGAAGCCGGCCGGATTGCCAGAGAAGCGTCCGTAGAATCCATCAGGGCAGCTAAGGAGGCTTCTGGTAAGGCAGAGAAAGTCAGCCATGAGGCCAGGGAAGTCGCTGAAGCATCGACAAAAGAGGCCAGAGAAGCCGCCAGCAAGGCGGAAAAGGCCAGCCGAACCACCATGGAGATAGCTGAGACGGCGTCAAAAGCGGCTCATGAGGTGGCACTCAGGGCAGAGAAAACAAGCACCGATGCTAAAGGGCTCGCCGAGACATCGCTGAGAACCTCACAGGAAGCAATAATTCGTGCTGAGGCAATAAGCAAAGATGCCAAGTTGGCGGCAGGGAATTCCGCCAAGGTTTCACAGGAAGCAATAGCTAGAGCCGAGATAATAAGCAGGGAAAACAGGGCAGCAATAGAGGCGGCTACTAGGGCCACTATTGAGGCTGTTGACGCTGCAATTGCCGCCTCCAAGGAAGCGGCTGAGGCATCGTCCAGAGATTCACAGGAGGCAACCGGCCGGGCGGAAGAAATTAGGAATGAGATAAAAACGGCGCATGACGAGCTAGTTAAGGTCTTTCAGGAAGCACTTGACCGTGTCGAGGTGATGAACGACGAGACATTGGAGAAGGTCGAGGAAGCGGTCTCGACCACACAAGGGAAGGCTAAGGCGTCAGCTAAGGCCTCAGAAGAGTCGATAAGCCAGATAGAACAGATTAGTCAGGAAGCCAAGGAAACTGCTGATGCTTCTGCCAGAGCAACCCAGGAAGCCGCTGAGGCGGCGATTAAAGCTGCCCAGGAAGCGGCTGAGGCATCAACCACGACTTCGCAGGAGGCGATAAGCCGGGCTGAGGAAATCGGACGGGAGGCCAGGGAAACCAACGAAGCAGCAGCGCAGGCGGCTCAGGAAGCGATTAATGAAACAACGCGTATGGCTAAGGAGGCAGCGGAGGCCGCGACCAAAGCTTCGCAGGAGGCGATGAGCCGGGCTGAGGCAATCGGCAAAGAAACCAAAGATACGGCTGATGAATCGATCAAGGCAGTAAAAGAAGCTACCAGACTGGCCACCCAGGCCGCCAGGGAGGCAGCCGAAACTTCAGTGAAGGCCTTTGAAGAAGCGATAAGTCGGGCGGAGGCAATAAGCCAGGAGACAAGAGAAACTACTGAAGAATCGGCGAGGGCAGCCAAAGAGGCCACTGAAGTCACGGTACAAGCTGCCAAGGAAGCCACTGATGAGACAACGCGAGTTGCCAGGGAGGCAGCGGAAACGGCCATAAAGGCTTTTGAGCGGGCTATGCTCCGCACTGAGGCGGCTGGCAATGAGGTGAGAGAAGCAGCAGAGGCGTCGCTTGAAGCTTTTGAGACGGCAATTGGGGAAGTAGAGGAAACTCGCGAGGAAGGGGAAGTTGTCGAAGCAGTCGACGAGGCTGATGAGGAGGCGGCTGAAGCGACGCTGAAAGCCTTTGCTCAGGCGATTGGCCGGGCTAAGGAATCCAGCGTGAAGGAAAAGCCGAAGGCGGTGAAAGGCAAAGGGAAGGAAAAGATAGAAGCGCGTTTGAATTTTCTGGCCAAAATGTATGAGACCAAGAAAAACGAACCGGCCAGTGAAGATAGTGTTGCGGAGGAGGATGAAGGAAGCGGGAAATAAATCGCGCCGAAACTAATCACGTATCAGTGTATCAGTAATATCAATAAGGAGGTACTCGATGGCGAACCCAAAGGAACAAGCTAAAAAGGTCAGCGAAGAAACCGAAGCAGTAGTTGAGGAAACGGTTGAAGCTGTTCCTGAAGAAGTTGAGCAGACTAGTGTAGAAGCAGAAGCACAACCGGTCAAGCCTCTCGAAGAGGTATTGGGACAGGCCGAAAGAGCCTACGCTGCCTTTATGGAGGCGCAGCGGCAGGTAGCCAATGCCTATCGGGCCAATGAACAACAAATTGCCAAAGCTTACAAGCGTGCTGAGCAACAGGCAGAGAGAGCCTGTAACGAGGTGGTTACAGGGGTAATAAAAGCGCGCGATGAGGCTGTAGCGGCCGCGATCAAAGCGCGTGATGATGCCGTCTCTCAGGCGGAGAGGGCGTTTAAAAAAGCGCAAAATCAAGCGGATAGAGAATGCGAGGCACAGGTAGAGGAAGGCTGGAAAAAGAGAGAGGAAGCGCTTGCGCAGGCCTGGCAGCTCCGTGAGGAAACTGTGGATCAGGCCTGGGGCATATACGCCAAGCTTTCAAGATAAGTACCATAGCATGACAATCTGAGCACTTCCTGGCTTGACTGATACACTTGTATGTGATTGGTAATGTTTTGATTAGATTAAAGATGGGATATCTTTGAGGGTGACTTCTATTCCCCGGTACTTGTCTTCGATTCCTTCCTGTCTCTTCTTCAATGCCGAAATGAGGCTGATGGTCTTGGTGAAGTAGCCCCTCACCCTTTCCACGTCACTGAGTTCCGACAGGATGATGGTAATATTGATCAGTCCTTTTTCCCTTGGGTAATCGCCGCTTCTGATGACTGCCTCAGGGGCGAGGCTTTTGAGGTAAGTACCGAGTTCTTTGATAAGGTCGACGTTCATTTCTTTGGGTGGGGCGGAAACAAGGTAAAGCGCTCTCTTTGAATCTATGGGGTTCATCTTGAGGGAAAGACCGCTGATTGCCTGGTCCATGGCCTGGGTTCCCTTCCGGGCTTCCGTGGCTTTGTTCCGGAAATCGCGTGTCCGGGACAGGATTTTCTTGGTCAGTGAAATTTCAGAGCGGCCGTAACCAATCGCTGTCCATCCGGTCAGCGTCTGTATGATGTCTCCGGCATCGAGTATCCTCGCCCCGATGTATTTGGGCTTCTTTTCCTCGCCGGCGCAGAGCAAGTTGTAAAACGGTTCCGTAATCAGAGTATTAATTTTTGACAGGTTGCTTCTAATCGACGCGTCTTTCATCACGTATCTCTGGTTATCAACCAGAAAGACGGCGTCGGCCACCAGGTACGCTGATTTCAGGCATGTGGCAGCATTGTATATGGTTCTTTCCTCGGTGGCCTCTTCATGCTCGAAGGGCAGGACGACGAGATTATATACCGGCTTATCCACATAGCGCTCTTTGATATATTGGGTGATAACGGGCAATGCGCCGGAGCCGGTACCCCCGGCCGCGCCCGCGATCAGCAGAAATGCATCTGCGTCGACGAAGCGCTTGCTGGACCTTATCGTTTCAATTATCTTATCGCCATCCTCTTTGGCGATCTCAGCGCCCAGTTCGTTGATCTTGCCGACGCCATGTCCGCCAGTCTTCCGTCCGCCAATAAGGATGCGGTGCTGGTAATCCGGCTTAATGCAGGTCAGGCCACTGAGGTCGGCAACATCAGTGTTGATAGCAAGGGCATTGGCGATAATATCGATACCACGTTGAACATGTGCCCGACGATTAAGTCGGGCAAATTCATCAGCAATTCTGCCGCCACACTGCCCAAAACCAACTATAATTAGTTTCATTGTTTACCGTATTTTTCGCTTTGTGTTATTTTAGACATTATTCCCGCGCAATGTCAATTATGGACTTTTTCTAAATACACGGTCAAGGCAGATTGAATAGGAGATTGGTGCAAAAATTGTATAGAAAAAAGTCCCTCCCTCGAAAGTAATCCCCCTGGCCGTTTAAAGAGATTAAAGAGATGATAACAGCTCATATTATTTTCGTTTTTATTACATTCCCTTGCCGGCGATAAAAGCGGTGAGGTCGGCAAGGCGGCAGCTGTAGCCCCACTCGTTATCGTACCAGGCAAGGACTTTGACCATGTTGCCGCCGATGACCATGGTGCTTAAAGCGTCAACTATGGTACTGGCCGGGTTGCCCCTGAAATCCATGCTGACCAGCGGCTCCTCGCAGTATTCCATGATGCCGGCTAAAGGCCCCTCGGCGGCGGATTTGAATGCCTGGTTGACCTGCTCGGCGGTTACCTCCTGCTTCAAGTCAGCGACGAAGTCGATGACCGAAACGGTGACCACCGGGACGCGGAAGGCCATGCCGTGAAGCCTACCCTCAAGCTCGGGGATGACCAGGGTGACGGCATGGGCGGCACCGGTGGTGGTGGGGATGATATTTACGGCGGCAGCACGCGCCCGGCGCAGGTCCTCGTGCACCATGTCCTGTATTCTCTGGTCATTGGTGTAAGCGTGGATGGTGGTCATGAGCCCCTTGTCCACGCCGAAGTTATCGTGGAGCACTTTAACCACCGGGGCGATGCCGTTAGTGGTACAGGAAGCGTTGGAGATGATGTTGTGTTTCGTCGGGTCATACTTATCCTCATTGACGCCGAGGACGATGGTGATATCTTCATCCTTGGCCGGGGCGGAGATGATCACCTTTTTGGCACCGCCCTTGAGGTGGGCGGAGGCCTTGGAAGCGTCGGTGAAGAGGCCGGTGGACTCGATGACGATGTCGACGCCGTGGTCGCGCCAGGGTATACTGGCGGGGTCTCTTTCCGAGATGATCTTTACCTTATGGCTATCAACGGTGATGGCGTCGTCGCTGGCCACCACGGTGTCCGGATAGGGCCCGTAGGTGCTGTCCCATTTCAGCAGGTGGGCGGTGGTGGCGGTATCGGTGAGGTCATTGATGGCCACCACCTCCAGTTCATTTTTATGGTACTGATTGATAGTGCGAAAAGTTAGCCGGCCGATGCGACCGAAACCGTTGATGCCCACTTTAGTCGTCATCTTTTCCCCCATCCCCGTTCGTTATTTTACAGGTTAATATTATTAGTTTACCTTTAAACCGGTGAATGCTTCAATGCCGGCAAATCGGGCCGCCGGCTCCAGTTCATCGGCTATTCTTAGGAGCCGGTTATACTTGGCGGTGCGCTCGGAGCGGCAGGGTGCTCCGGACTTAATCTGCCCCGCATTGAGGCCAACTGCCAGGTCTGCGATGGTGGTGTCTTCGGTCTCGCCCGAGCGATGACTGACGATTGCCGTCCATCCTGCTTCTTGTGCCATCCTGATGGCCGCGATCGTTTCCGTGAGAGTACCTATCTGATTGAGCTTGATGAGGATGGAATTGGAAGCTTTCATCTCAATACCGCGGCGCAATCGACTGACATTGGTAGTGTAGAGGTCATCACCGACCAGTTGTACTTTGTTGCCCAGTTTGGCAGTAATAAGTTTCCAACCGTCCCAGTCGTCCTCCGCCATGCCGTCTTCGATACTGATAATCGGGTAGTCTGATGTCCATTTTACATAAAAATCTACCATCTCTGCGGAACTGAACCTGGTGCCTTCCCGTTCCAGCACATACCGGTCATTCTGGTAAAATTCACTGGCGGCCGGGTCAAGGGCGATAAAACAGTCCCGGCCAGGGCGGTAGCCAGCGTTCTCAATTGCGGCCAGGACGGCCTCGATGGCAGCCTTGTTGGAGGGAAGAGAGGGGGCAAAACCGCCCTCATCACCGACGTTGGTGCTGAGCCCCCGGTCATTCAGGACTTTCTTCAGCGAATGATAGACTTCAGTGCCCATTTGCAGGGATTGGCGGAAGCTGGTGGTGCCAGCAGGCACGACCATGAATTCCTGGAAATCCGTGGAATTGGCGGCGTGCTTGCCGCCGTTCAGAATATTCATCAATGGCACCGGCAGGGTATACTCGCTGGCTTTGCCAAGGTAGCGGTAAAGCGGCATATCCAGGGAGCTGGCTGCGGCACGGGCCACCGCCAGCGATGTTCCTAAAATGGCGTTGGCGCCGAGGCATGATTTATTATCGGTGCCATCAAGCTCGATTAGTTTGCGGTCAATGGCTTCCTGGTCGGTGGCGGCCATTCCTTTAATGCTGGGCGCGATGTGCTCGTTGATATGGTTCACTGCCTGGAGAACGCCCTTGCCCCCGTATCTTTTCTTATCCCCGTCGCGGAGTTCCACCGCTTCGTAGGTGCCGGTGCTGGCCCCGGAGGGCACGGCAGCCTGCCCGACCGTTCCATCCGAAAGCACCGCCTCTACTTCCACCGTCGGGTTGCCCCTCGAGTCTAGAATCTCTCTCCCTTTTATCTGTTCAATGGTTGCTATCTTACTCATACTCAATCCCCAAAGTTAGTTGTTTACCATATTAAGCGCTTTGTTTACTGCGTCCACCGGGTTCTTAGCGAGAACAATCGAGTTATCCGGGCGGTCATTTCGTGACAGCGACCAGGTGTTCAGGCCGACAACCGGTATGCCATTGCGCAGCGCATGGCCGATCTCGGACAGGGTACCATAACCCCCGCCAATGGCTATCACCGCCTCGGCGCTTTTCACCACTATCACGTTCCTCGCTTCACCCAGGTTGGTCACTACCGGGATCTGCACATATGGATTGGCCGTCTGGCGGCTGCCTCCGGGGAGGATGCCGATGGTCAATCCACCCCCAGCGCTGGCCCCTTTGCAGGCGGCTTCCATTACGCCACCCAGCCCGCCACAGACGAGGATGGCATCCTTTCTGGCCAGCTCCCGCCCCACTTCTTCCGCTAGTCTGGCCTCCTCTGGAGTGCAGTCGCTGCCACCAATGACGGCGATAAACCGTTTCTTCTCTTTCATGTCTGTGGATACAGTTACGTAATTATATCATTTAGGCTGCGTTGAGGCAAAGGGAGATATGATGCAGAAGTGTCTTTTAGTTATACCGGTTCATCGCCGAGGTCAGGCTTTCGCTGATGAGGCAGAGTATGGCCTCATTGACTTTATTCATGACCTCGGCGATGATTTTGTTCTCACTGGCGTCAAAATTGCTGAGCACGTGGTTGATAACTTCGGCATCCCGGTCCATGTCGGCGCTGCCCGTCAAATCAGGTCGGCTGATGCCCACCCTGACGCGAATAAAATTGCTAATCCCCAGGCAGGCGATGGTTGACTCGATGCCTTTATGCCCGCCGGGACGCCCTCCCTGCCGAATGCGGACTTTGCCCAGGGGCAGGTCAAGGTCGTCATGGATGATAATTAAATCTTCAGGACTGATGTTAAATCTTTTCACCAGTCGACTCACTGACTGGCCGCTCAGGTTCATCATGGTCTGTGGCCTGGCCAGTACCAGCTTTATACCAGCAACTTCGCCTTCGCCGATTCGGGCATAGCCCTGTTTGCGGGCAAAGCGTATTCCGTGCTTTCTGGCGAATCGATTTAAGCACATGAAACCGATGTTGTGTCGGTTGCGGGTGTATGCCGCTCCGGGGTTACCCAGGCCAACGATTAGTTTCATATCATGCTTTCTGATTTAAAAGGTTCTGTAACTCCGCTTCGTTCATTATTTTAGCGCCCAGACTGCGGGCCCTGTCCAGTTTGGCGCCGGGGTTGGCACCGATCACCAGGTAGGTGGTTTTTCCGGTCACGCTGCTGCCGGCGGTACCGCCGAGGGCCTTTATTCGTTCCTCGGCTTCCTTCCGGGTAAGTGCCTCAAGAGTGCCGGTCAGGACGAACTCCATGCCGGCTAGGGGCAGCGTCTCTGCCTTGACTGGCTTTTCCTCCAGCTTGACTCCAGCTTCCCTTAATCGTTTAATGATATCACGGTTGGTTTCCTGGCGGAAAAAGGCAATGATGCTGTCGGCAATCTTTGGTCCGATAGTCTCAATGGACATAAGTTCTTCGCGGGAAGCTTCGGCCAGCGCGTCAAGGCTGTGGAATTCTCGAGCCAGAAGCTCGGCGGTCTCCTCGCCGATATGGCGCACGCCGAGGGCAAAAATAACCCTGCCCAGCGGTCTATCTTTGCTTTTATCAATAGCTTCGAGCATATTGCTCACGCTTTTCTCGCCCATCTTTTCCAGTTCCAGGAGCTGCTCTTTACGGTCTTTAAGATAGTAAATGTCGGCGATATCTTTAATTAAGCCTTTCTCATACAGGGTGGCGGACAGGTTCTCGCCTATGCCCCGGATATCCATCGCGCCACGGGAGGCAAAATGCTCGATTCGCTGCTGTGCCTGGGCGGGGCAGGCGGCGTTTGAGCAGTAGTACATCACTTCACCTTCAGGTTGGAACACCTCGCTGCCGCAGACCGGGCATGCCGGGTGGCCCTTCTCCTTATCGAACACTTTCTCCAGAAGCTTGAACTCCTTTTCTTTTCCGGTGCGCTGGCTGGCGACCGGTCCAACCACCGCTGGAATGACTTCGCCGGCACGCTGGATGATTACAGTATCGCCGATGCGGATGTCCTTGCGTCTGATGTCGTCCTCGTTATGGAGGGCAGCCTGGCGAATGGTCACCCCGCCGACCGACACCGGCTCCAGAATGGCGTAGGGGTTGAGGGTACCCGTCCGTCCAACACTGATACCGATGTCAATGAGCCTGGTAGTGCCCTGTACCGCCGGGAACTTGTAGGCGATTGCCCACCGTGGCTCGCGGCCGACATCTCCCAGTCTCTGCTGTAATTCAAGCTGGTTCACTTTGACCACGATGCCATCTGCCTCATAATGGAGTTTCTCCCTTTTCTCCACCCAGGTCTGGTAATAATCTTCAACCTGCTTAATATCATCCAGACGGCGGTTGTTTGGGTTTACCTTGAAGCCCAGCGATTTAAGGTATTCCAGCGTTTCCCAGTGGGTCGACGGTGTTGCTTTACCCTCGGCAGAGCCAAGCATGTAAATATAAATGTCCAGCGGACGTCTGGTGGTAATTCTGGGGTCGAGCTGGCGTACTGAACCGGCGGCAGCGTTTCTGGGGTTGGCAAACAATGGCAGCCCCGCCTCCTCCCTTTCCCGATTGAGTTTGTGAAAGCCGGCCAGGGGCAGGTATACTTCACCCCGCACCTCGAATCGTGGCGGGGCGTCTTGCGGCACCGCCAGAGGGAGGCTCCGGATGGTTCTGAGGTTCTGCGTAATATCCTCACCGCGGAAACCATCGCCGCGAGTGGCCCCGGTGGCGAACCGACCATTCACGTAGGTCAGAGCCACGGCCAGGCCATCAATCTTGTGCTCGCCGACGAAGTCAAAGCTGGTGTGGCCGAGCAGTCGTGAGATACGGGTATGCCAGGCGGATAATTCGTCACCAGAGAAGGCATTGCCGAGAGATAGCAGGGGGGTGGGGTGTTCAACTACGCCAAAGGCCTCCAGGGGTTCAGCGCCTACCCGCTGGGTAGGAGAATCAGCGGTCAAAAACTGGGGGTACTGCGCCTCCAGTTGCTGCAGCTCCCGCAGCAACACATCATACTCGGCGTCGCTGATTTCAGGGCTATCCAGCACGTAGTAGCGGTAGTTGTGATGGTTGATTTGGGCCTTTAGCTCGGCAATTTTCTTTTGCGTTTCTTCAGGGCTGGCCATAGCATCCTAATAGGGAAAGGTTATCGGCACTAAAAGTATAGCACAGCTGAAGGTGGGGTGAAAGAAGAATGATGGCGTTTGTCTAGCGTAGATGCGAGGTATCATTAAGTAAATCCAACGTGGCTCCCTGCGAACGGGTCTCCACAATGCTGAGCGAGGCTAAGTCGGTGCGGAGCTGTCGCCAGTGCCAGATATCTATCTTCAGCAGATGGCAGATTAAAAGGCGCAGCACCCCGCTGTGAGCCACTACCAAAATCATGTCCTTCGAGGTATGTTTGTCAAGACGGCTGAAGAATCTCATTACCCGGCTGTTGAGCTCACCGATGCTTTCCCCACCGGGAAAACGAAAAGACAGGTCACGGTCTGGCCAGGCTTTGACCAGTGCCGGGTAGCGCTCACCGATTTCGTTAAAGGTCAGTCCCTCAACATGGCCGAAATTGATCTCCAGTAGTTCGGGGCAGGTTATAACCTCCATCTGGTGACAGGAAGCAATGATTTCGGCGGTGGCCGAAGCCCGGCTCAACGTGCTCGTGTAAACGGAGTCGATTTTTTCCTCGGCCAAACGGTCGGCAAGTCGCTGGGCCTGCCATGTCCCATTGGCACTCAGTTCAACATCGGTCTGTCCCCAGAACCTTTCCGCACTGTTGCCCTTGGTGTTGCCGTGTCTTGCCAGAAGCAGCCTAGACAGTTGTGGCCTCCTCAACAGAGAGCATGGTGTTCGTTACTCGCCTCAATTCAAATATTTCTGAAAATAAGTGTATCCAGTTATGCACAACCGCATCAAATGGCACCGGAAGGCCGAGAAGCTCTGCCATTGAGGTCATTGATATTCCTCTCATGCCACAGGGCCTGATATATCTGAAGTACTTTAAGTCATTGTTTACATTGAGGGCAAATCCGTGCGTGGTGATGTGGCAACTGACATTGATGCCTACGGAACAGATTTTCTGGCCGCCCACCCAGACACCTCCCGGGTACGTATCATTGCGCTGGGCGTCGATACCGAAATCTTTGAGGAGTCTGATGATAACCTCCTCCAGTTTCCAGATATATTTGTGGATACTCAGTCCATTTGCCCTGAGGTCGAGGATGGGGTAGCCGACCAGCTGTCCCGGGCCGTGATAGGTGATGCTGCCACCGCGACTGGTCGGCAGGATCGGGATATTTTCCGGCGGGGCAATAATATCCTCTTCGCCCCGGAAACGCCCCACGGTGTAGATGTGGGGGTGCTGGAGCAGCAGGACGGCGTCTGGAGTTTTGTCCTCCGCCCTTAGCTGCCGCAACGTCTCCTGCTGGCTCAGGGCATCTTCGTATGGAACTACCCCGAGATATTTTACGACGTAAGCTTTTCGGTAAGGCCGACACATATCAGGTGTCCCTATCATCTCATTTTCCAGCGCAGGTCCGGCTTCCTGGCAGCATTGACCTCATCCAGCCTTCTGACTGGTGTACTGTGCGGCGCGTTATGCAGCCGTTCCGGTTCTTTAGCAACTTCCCCGGCAATTTCAATCATTGCTTTGATGAAAGCATCGAGCGTCTCTTTACTCTCGGTTTCGGTGGGCTCGATCATGATGGCTTCCTCAACCACCTGAGGGAAGTAAATGGTGGGCGGGTGAAAGCCATAGTCGAGGAGACGCTTGGCGATGTCAAGCGTGTTAATTCCCTTTGCCTTCTGATGTTTGCCGGAGAACACCACCTCATGCAGGCAGGTGCGGTCGCAGGGTAAATGATAGTATGGTTTTAATTTTTCCTTTATATAGTTGGCATTGAGAACCGCGTTCTCGCTGACCTCTTTTAAACCTTCAGCGCCAAGCGAGCGAATGTAGGCATATGCCTTGACCATAACGCCAAAGTTCCCGTAGGCAGCGCCAAGGCGGCCGATTGATGCGGATGGTGTGGCGAACTGGTAATCTTTATTGCCCTTGGTAACGACGGGTGAAGGTAAGAAATCGGCCAGATTGGACTTGGCGCAGACCGGGCCCGCCCCGGGGCCGCCACCGCCATGCGGGGTGCTGAATGTCTTGTGCAGGTTCAGCTGGACGCAGTCAAAACCAAGGTCGCCGAACTTCACCTTTCCCAGCAGGGAGTTCAGGTTGGCACCATCACCGATGAGCAGCCCCCCTTTCTCGTGGACAATATTGCTTATCTCAGAGATCTGGGGGTCAAAGAGGCCGAGCGTGGTCGGCATGGTCAGCGTTAAAGCTGCGATATCTTCATTCATCAGCCTGGTCAGGCTCACCAGGTCAAGGTTGCCATCGCCGTTCGATGGTATGGTATTCACCTCAAAGCCGCACATGGTGGCAGTGGCCGGATTGGTGCCGTGTGCTGAGTCCGGCACCAGTATTTTACGTCGGCGATTTTCACCGCGTGAGCGGTGATAGGCCTTGACCATCAGCAGGCCGGCCAGTTCACCCTGGGCGCCCGCCATCGGAGCCAGGTTGGCGGCATTCATGCCGGTAATTTCGGCCAGCAATTCCTGCAGCTCGTACATAAGCTGCAAGGCTCCCGGAACCGTGTCAACCGGCTGGCAGGGATGAATCTCTTGAAATCCGGGAAATCGGGCGATATTCTCATGCCATTTCGGGTTGTACTTCATGGTGCAGCTACCGAGCGGATAAAATCCGGTATCCACACCGTAATTACGTCGGCTGAGGGCGGTGAAATACCTTACCAGTTCAGTTTCGCTAACCTCGGGGAGCGCCAGCTCCTGGCGCAGGAGTTCCCGGGAGGGTAGCTCAGCCGCCGGCACATCCAGTTCGGGAAGTCGGCACCCAATCTTGCCCGGTTGGCTGATATTCGGTAATAAATAGTGTTTACTCTTATTCATAGCGCTTCCAGAACGGTGACAAGGTGGTCTATCTCCTGTCTCGAATTCATCTCGGTGACGCAGAGCAACATGCCATTAGCCACCAGGTGGCTCAAATCAAGACCGCCGATAATTTTTTCTTCAAGCAGGAGACGGTTTATCTTTTCCGGTGGCATGGGGCAACGGATAACAAATTCTTTAAAGAAAGGCTGGTCGGAGGCAAGCGAATAGCGCTTCAGCTTGCTTATAGCTTTGGCGGCATAGTGGGCCTTATGATAGCAGAGCTCGGCCACCCGGCGGAGTCCACTTTTGCCCATTGCCGCCAGATACACCGTGGCGGCGAGTGCCACCAGGGCTTCGTTGGTGCAGATATTGGAGGTCGCCCGCTCCCTTCGTATATGCTGTTCGCGGGTGGCCGCGGTGAGCACGTAGCCGGGTTGACCTTCAACATCAGTGGTGCGGCCAACAATCCTGCCGGGCATCTGGCGCAGGTGCTCTTTGCGGCAGGTGAAGATACCCAGGCCCGGCCCACCAAAGCTCACCGGGTTGCCCAGTGGCTGTCCCTCGGCGACGGCAATATCCGCGCCATAGCTCCCCGGCGGTTGAAAAAGGCCAAGTGAAATCGGGTCGAATATAGCGATGAATAGTGCGCCAGCGCCGTGCGCAAGCCTGGCATAACGCGCTACCTCTTCGAAGTAACCGAGGAAATTGGGCTGTTGCACAATCAGGCAGGCATATTTGCCGGATAATTCCTCAAAATCCGGTTTCAGCTCATGTATGGTTATATCCTGACCGCTGCCATAAGTGCCCATGACTTTGCGATATACAGGGTTTACCGTCGATAGCACCGCCACCTCTTTTTTACCTGTAATACGGCAGGCCATCAGAGCCGCCTCGGCGGCCGCCGAGCTGCCATCGTACATGCCCGCGTTGCTGATTTCCATGCCGGTCAGCTGGCAGACCAGCGACTGATACTCGTATATCGCCTGAAGGATTCCCTGGCTGGCTTCAGCCTGGTAGGGAGTATAGGCAGTATAAAGCTCGCTGCGCCCGGTGATGTGGCCGATGACGCCGGGAACAAAGTGGTGGTAGTAACCCGCGCCCAGGAAACAGGCGTAGTCATCCAGGCTGGCGTTTTGGCGTGAGAGCCGGTATAGCTCTTCCCTGAGTTCCAGTTCGGTGAGAGGCGGCGGCAGGTCGAATGTGACATCGCGAAACTGCGCTGGAACATCCTGAAAAAGCTCGTCAATGGAACCGGCGCCAATATCACGCAGCATGGCGGCGCGGTCCTGGTCAGTGTTTGGGATATATGGTGAAGGCATTGAGTCGCAAAACCTCCCGTCTATTCTGACGTTTCCGGCGATAGCCCGGCGACAAATTTCCCGTATTGGTCGCTGCTCATCAACGCTTCTAGCTCGGCAAGCTGGTTCAATTCGATTCTCAACAGCCATCCGGCACCGTAGGGGTCCTCATTCACGAGCGCAGGGTTATCCCGCACTGCCTGGTTCCTCTCCAGCACTTTCCCGCTGGCTGGCGAGAAAAGGTCGGACACCGCTTTTACCGTTTCAATTTCTCCCATCTTCTCGAACTGCGTTACCTGAGAACCGGGCTCGGGCAAATCGAGAAATACAACATCGCCAAGCTGGGACAGGGCATATTCGGTGATTCCTATTCTCGCCCTGCCCTGAGGCTCGGGGCAGAGCCACTCGTGTTCCTGGGAATACCGGTATTCTTTTGGATTCATTCCCTTTACCTCGCAAACAAAAAGGGGCCGATCTATATTTTTTAGACCAGCCCCTCTGTCCTTTTACCTGAGAGATCACCCGTTTATATCGGGTTGCCCCTTCGGTGTCCTTCAGTTGAAGGACTCTCCAGAGGTGTTATTTTCGGCAGTCCTTTTGCCTGAGAGTTTCATGGCATTGCGGCCCTTCTCACTGCCATTTTCCCCTTCGGCGCCCCTGAGGGTCTCTCCTGCCTTTCTGTGATGCAGACTATCATACCTCCAGGGCACTGTCAAGGTTTGCGCGGGTAAAAAGGTGGTAACGGGATGTTTTTGACATAAAGATTTAGTTTGTGTAGCATTATGTTGGGGATAAAACACCGTTCCGTTTCAATCTCAGGAAAGAGGCAGCTTATGAAGATTCTTGTTACCGACTCGATAGCATTGCAGGGCATTGATATCCTGCGGCAGCACGCTGAAGTCGACGTAAAAAAGGGTATTGCGCCGGCGGGATTGCAGTCAATTATCGGAGATTATGATGCTCTGGTGGTGCGCAGCCAGACAAAAGTCACCTCCGATATTATCGAAGCGGCGGAAAAATTACAGGTCATTGGCCGGGCGGGGGTGGGAGTGGATAACATTGATGTGGACGCGGCCACCCGCCACGGTATCATCGTGGTCAATTCTCCGGAAGGCAACATTGTCTCCACTGCCGAGCATACAATAGCCATGCTGCTTTCTCTGGCACGACGCATTCCGCAGGCACACGGCCTTCTTCATGCCGGCATATGGAGTAAAGAGTTAAAGGGGGTCGAAATCCGTAACAAGGTGCTGGGTATCATCGGCTTAGGACGCGTGGGAACCGAGGTCGCGGAAATGGCCAGAGGGTTGCGTATGGAGATTATCGCCTATGACCCGATGATCTCAGAGAGCAGGGCGGAAAAGCTGGGCGTACAGCTCGTGGAACTGGAAGCGCTGCTGAAAACGGCCGATTTCATCACCATGCATGTACCGCTCAACGCCAGCACCAGGGGTTTAATCGGCCGCAGCCAGCTCAAGCTGGTCAAACCTACCGCCATGCTCATCAACTGCGCGCGGGGCGGTATCCTGGACGAGAAGGCACTCTATGATGCGCTTAATCAGGGCAAACTGGCCGGGGCCGCGCTCGATGTCTACAGCAAGGAGCCAGCACAGGACAATATATTGCTCCAGAATGACAAGGTAATCACCACTCCTCATCTGGCGGCCGCAACGTTTGAGGCAGAGGCCAGCGCCAGCATTGATATCGCTGAACAGGTGGTGGCGGTTCTTCAGGGGCAACCTCCGAAGACCCCTGTCAATGCGCCCATGATTCCAGCAGAAGCCATGTCAGTACTCGGGCCATATATACAGGTTGGAACGACCATCGGGAGAATTGCCGTGCAATTACTGGAGGGGCATCCAAACTCGCTGACCATTCGCTACCAGGGCGATATTGCCAGAGAGGATACCAGCCCGGTAAAGGTGGCCGTACTTGCCGGTCTGCTGGATGGCATGACGGAAGAGCGGGTGAATATGGTCAATGCCGATATCATCGCCGACAGCCGCGGATTAAGCGTTATCGAGCAGAAAGAAGCTACCTGTGAGAATTATGCCAATATGCTGACGATGGAGGTTAACACCAAAGCAGGTAAGACGCTTGTTGCCGGGTCATCGCTGCGCGGCCGGACTCACCTGACGCGGGTGGGCGATTACTGGCTGGAGATAGAGCCAGTGGGCAGCTATATGGTTTTCACCGAGCATAAGGACCGACCCGGCATGATCGGAATAGTGGGCACTATTATTGGCGATGCCGATATCAATATCAGCCAGATGCAGGTTAGTCGAGAGGTGCATCGTGGTGGTGGTGCGATGATGGTGTTCTGCCTCGATGACCCGATGACTGAGGAGTGCTATCAACAGATGCGCGCCATACCGGATATATACAAAGTACTCATCGTCAGGTTGAATAAGTAGCGGATATAAACACGATGGCGTGCTTGTAAATCTCCGCTGTTTTATACTAAACTCCATAGACTAGTCTCACATTATAGAATTGCTCAGACAGGAGTCAGATAGAATGAAGCCGTCAACGGTAAATCGCGCACAGGCAGGAGTGGACAAGCTGGTAACCACGGCCAAGGAATACATATGGCCTGCTTTCGGCAGAGACGCCACCTTTTTTGGTCTCCCGGTATCCCTTATCAGCGCTGGTGAAGGGAATTATGTAATCGATAGCTTCGGCAATCGCCTGCTGGAGACGAACTCGTGTGGTGCAGCGGCTTCTCTCGGTTTCAATCACCCGGTGCTCATGGAAGCGATGAAGAAGCAAATGGATAAAATTGTGATTACCACCCCCAATATTTTTGCACCTACCGAGCCGGTGGTCTGGCTTTCGGAGAAGCTCGCCCAGATATCGCCCGGCAGTTTGAAATATACCATTTACAGCAGCAATGGTGGTGATGCTAACGAGACCGCGCTCAAGATTGCTCGATACTACTGGAAGATAATGGGCAAGGGTACAAAATACAAGGTCATCCACCGCTACCCCGGCGACTACCACGGCATGAGCATGAGCGTTTCCAGCGCCAGCGGCCATACTTTTCGGCGGGCGCCATTTGAGCCACTCATGACTGGTTTCATTGCCATCCACGCGCCGAACTGCTATCGCTGCCCGTATAACCTGACCTGCCCGGAGTGCAATCTGCTGTGCGCCGAGGAGCTGCGCAAAGTTATCGAGTTCGAAGACCCGTCAACAATAGCCTGTTTCATTACCGAGTCAACCAATACCGGGCTGGGAGTCATTCCGCCGCCTCCAGGATACATGAAGAGGGTGCGAGAGATCTGTGACCAGTATGAGCTCCTGCTCATTTGTGATGAGGTAATCACTGGATTTGCCCGCAGCGGCTTCTGGTTTGAATGTGAGAAGCACGGCATTGTGCCCGATATGCTGGCGCTGGGTAAGAACATGTCCTGGGGCTGCGGTGCACTGGCGGGCACGCACGTTAAGAGCGAGGTTGCGGAGGTTTTCACGGGAAAAAATACTTTTCAGCATGGCTATACCTTTGGTGGTACTGGTTATCTTGCGGCGGCCGGACTGGCCGGCATCGAGTACGTGGAAGAGCACAATTTGCTGGGCCGAGCGACAGAAATCGGCAACATAATAGGCAAGGAACTTGGCGCTATCAGAGATAAATCGGCCATAGTGGGTGATGTCCGCATTAACGGCGCCTTGATTGCGGTTGAGTTGGTTAGAGATAAGGCAACCAAGGAACTGTTCCCAGACCGGGCTGCCGTGGCCAGTGTTATCGGTAAGGTGGGCCGGGAAAACGGCGTGCTTTTCAGCTGCTCGAGCTGGTACGGTGATGTTATCTGGTTGCTGGTCTCGCTGACCATGACCAATGATGAGCTCGGCATGATTGTCAGTGCCCTTGATAAAGCGGTCGCTGCGGTGGAGAAGCAGTTCCTTTAAGCAGACTTTTATGCCGGAAAGCATATAGCTCCATAGGTTCTGGAGTTGAATAACGCCTATGTCTCTTTACCTTCGTCCCGGCGTTTTTTCACCAGTAATCGCTGCGAAGTGGATATCACCTGTCTTAAGGATTTAATTCGGTCTCTGATATCTCTGGCTACGGCCTCATCATTGAGCAGCTGTTTTAGCCTCGACTGGTCAAAGCCTATTACTCTTTCCCATAAATTCTCTGGTTCAAGGAGGGCTCTGACGTCGTCTTCATTGAAACCGGTCATCTCCGCAAGCTGGTAGGTGATCTGGTTCTCCGGTCCGTAGACGCGGTTCACTTCTTCGGCTTTGCAGTAATCGATTATTTCCTGCCTGAGTACTTCCAGCTCTTCCTGGAGCGCTTTAATCTGTGCCTGAATCGATACGTACCGTTCTACCTGTTCCCCGCTGATAGGCGGTGGTGTCTCTTCAAGAGCGGTTTCGGCCGTCTCTCCAATGTATAGATGGCGGTAGTACGGGCAGTACTCCGGGAAATCGCAGGGGCAGTAATCATTCTCCGTGGCCGGGAAAATCTGTTCGTTTATTTTATCAGCCACGTCAAGGACGAGTTCCTTCGCGTCGTTGAGCTGTAATTGTCCACGGCCAGGGCAGCTAATGGGTGTATTTGACCTCATGTGGTACAGGGTCAGCTTTGCCACTGGAAGCTGCCACAGCTGCTCGGCGGCGAGCTGGTAAAGAGTCAACTGAAGGTCCTTCTCCAGATAATCAATGGTGAACAGTTCTTTGTTCGTTTTATAGTCAACGATGGAAAGCGCCCCGCTTTCCAGCTTGTCCACCCGGTCGATGAACCCCCTCAGTTTCACGCCACCTATGTCGATGTAGAACAACTTCTCCACGGCCAGCGGCATCTGAAAGTCGCGGCCGTGAATTTCCCAGAACGCGGTCAGTAGTTTTCTGCCATATGCTTTATAGTTTGCCTCCTCTTCGGGGGACTCGTAACCTTCAGAGCGCCAGTTCTCCTCATAGAACCGGAGTAACTCTTCAAGAATGGGAGGCGGCGGGACTTTCACCCGGAAAAAGTATTCGGCACACCGGTGAATAGTTGAGCCGAAGCTGAAATACCATCTGGCCTTTGGCTTCAGGCCATCGATGTACTGCAGCCTGTAGCAGAGCGGGCACGTTTGATATAAGGAAATCTGTGAAAAACTCAGCGGCTTGATAGTATACCCCCGTTTTTAGCGTTCTTAATCAGGACTCTAATTAAAATTATAAGACTGAAACAGGCGCTTGTCCATGAGTTTGGAGCAGTGCCGGTATGATTAGACACAACCCGGAGACCATTGTACAATTTAAATTGTGGAGAACGTATCAGTTGCCGTTGCCTTTACTGCGGGACTGCTTTCTTTCCTGTCGCCGTGTGTATTGCCGCTGGTTCCCGTTTATCTGGCCAGTCTGGTCGGGCCGGAGCTTTTCGATGCAAAGCGTACGGGCAGGCGAATGCCAATTTTTCTCCACTCGCTCAGCTTTGTTCTCGGCTTCTCGCTGGTTTTCACCACCATGGGGGCTATTGCCGGGCTGACCGGATTTGCCATCAACCCTAGCCTTGCCCTGCTTAACAAAATATCAGGCAGCTTGTTGATAGCCTTTGGTCTCTTTCTGCTGGCGGCATTGAAAATACCATGGCTCAATTATGAAAAACGCTTGAGCCCGTCGCTGGGGAATGCCACCGGCTATCTCCGCTCCTTCCTCATCGGGGCTTCCTTCTCTCTTGTCTGGACCGCCTGCGTGGGCCCGATACTTGGCGGCATTCTGGCGATTGCCTTAAATACGGCAACTGCCTGGCATGGGGCCTACCTTCTGGCAATTTATTCTCTGGGCCTGGGGCTTCCGTTCCTGGTCATAGGACTGGCGTTTGACTCCCTTTTACCATTATTACGGCGAATACAGCGTTATACCAGGATAATTCACGTGGTAAGCGGCCTGCTCCTGATAATTATCGGGATTCTGGTTCTGACCGGTCAAATAAGCTGGTTCTCCACGCTCGCGGCGTAAAGTTATTTGCGGAGGTTGTTATGAAGAGGGTATTGAAGATAACCACGATTGTGCTGGTTGTTTGTGTGGCATTCTCAGGCATATTATTGCCCGGTTGCTCGAACTCAGGGCCGGAGATAGGTAAGCTGGACTCAGGGCCGGAGATAGGCAAGCTGGCACCGGACTTCAAGCTAGAAGGGCTGGATGGGCAGGAGGTGTCGCTCAGTGACTTTCGCGGTGAACCGGTGTTGCTCAATTTCTGGGCCAGCTGGTGTGGCCCCTGCCGTATAGAGATGCCATTATTGCAAGAGGTGTACGAGCAATGGACGAGCAAAGGGCTGGTGCTGCTGGCGGTGAACCTTCAGGAAGACCCGGCCAAGGTGAAAGAGTTTATTGATGACGCCGGCTACACTTTCCCGGTATTGCTGGCACCCGGTAATAAGGTTCCTCTCTCTTATAATATACGTGGCATACCGGCCACGTTCTTTATTGATGCTGATGGTGTAATACGAGATATTAAAGTTGGTGCGTTTTTCGGGACGGGAGAGATAGAATCGAAGTTGGCCAAAATCATGCCGTAGTTGCTATAATGAAGAATGGGGGTTGAAAATGAACGATGTTTTGAATGAGGCTTATGGGATAGTCCAGTGCAAGGAATGTCCCTGGTACAAGGCCTGCGTGATGCCAATGCGTTTCACCGCTGAAGACATACGCCGGCAGCTGGAGTCCGCGCCGGGGATAAATGTTTCCCAACCGGCTGACCTGGGCATGCAGAATCTTTTATCCAGTATGGCCACTGCCGCTCAAAACTCTTTGCTTGAAAGCTGCCCCGTCTTTATTACCCGCCTGCGTGACAACCCCAAACTGGCGCAACGCCTGAAAGAAATCATGCAGAAGTGGGGCGAGGAAGAACATTAACCTCGCCGACCTCAGATTGGCTTCTTATTGTTTCTCAATGAACTCCGGGGCATCGGTATCCTTTTTGTCTGGGTTCTTTTTCTCCAATTGAAAAAGAGTGTCCATCAGTGTAGAATGGCAGAAAACCACCGGCGTTCCGTCAGCTTGGTGGTTGTAATGGCAAAGCATGAGCAGTTCCAAGCTTGATGAACTCTGCGTCAATGCGATACGGTTTCTGGCTGTTGACACGGTATTACCCAGGAACGTAAAAGCCAGGATATCCATCGAGGCGGGTAGCCCGCTGGGGTGGGAAAGGTATGTCGGTGATAACGGTGTTATTATCGGTATTCCTCATTTCGGAGCTTCCGCTCCGGGCAAGGTAATCTACGAGAAACTGGGCCTGACCGCCCAGCACGTGGCTGATGAAGCCGAGAACCTTCGGCAAGGAGGCGAGAAATGACGCTGCGAGTTGCCATAGGCGCCGATCACGGCGGTTTTCCCCTGAAAGCCGAATTAACTCCCTGGCTGCGGGAAAACGGGTATGAGGTGCTGGACCTCGGTGCCGAAACGCTTATCCCGACTGATGATTATCCCGATTATGCGCTGGCCGTTGCTGAGGCAATAGCTTCAGAAAAAGTACCGAGAGGTATCATCATCTGCGGCAGTGGCATTGGCGCCTGCATCGTGGCCAACAAAGTACCGGGAGTGCGGGCTGGCCCCTGCCATGATACCTATTCGGCTCACCAGGGCGTGGAGCACGACGATATGAATGTACTCTGCCTCGGCGCGCGGGTGGTGGGAGGAGCACTGGCCAGGGAAGTGGTCGAAGCTTTCCTGAAAGCGGAATTTATAAATGAGGAACGCTTTCAACGACGACTGCAAAAAGTACGGGATATTGAATCGAAAAACATGCCCAGGAAGAAAGGTGGCTAATAGAGAAATTACAATGACGGATTTCCCGGTTGTTGATAAAACACTCGATGATCTCAAACAAAAAGATGTGGTGGCACGCATCTGGCGGAAGGACCACACGGTGTGGCAGCCGGAGCCAAAGGAGGTCACCAATCGGCTTGGCTGGCTCACCCTTCCCGAATTCATGAAAGAAAAGGTGCCGGAATTAATATCTTTTGCCGGGGAAGTGCGCGACGCCGGATACAGGCATGTTGTGCTGCTGGGTATGGGCGGTGCCAGTTTGGGCGCGGAGGTTTTGTACCAGACTTTTGGCAGCGCCAGAGGGTATCCGGAATTTAAACTGCTGGACTCCACTGTGCCCGACTGGGTGGCCGCGGTTGCGGAAGCTATCGACCCGGCGCATACTATATTCCTGGTTTCATCAAAGTCAGGCGGTACCATCGAGACGCTCACTTTTTACCGGTATTTCCGTGGGCTTGTCGAGCAATCCGTGGGAAAAGAGAGGGCAGGGCAGAACTTTGTCGCCATTACTGATGCCGGGTCGTCGCTGGCCGGGCTGGCGGAGGAGGCAGGATTCCGCCGTGCTTTTTTGAACCCTGAGGACGTGGGCGGACGCTACTCCGTGCTGTCCTACTTCGGGCTGGTGCCGGCAGCGCTCATAGGCATTGACATAATGTCTATCCTCGAGCGTGCCGGGGAGATGAGACGTCAGTGTGCTGCCGATGCCCCGGTTCAGGAAAATCCCGGTGCCTGGCTTGGCGCATTCATCGGCACCTTTGCCCGGCAGGGCAGAGATAAATTGACGCTGATTACTTCACCTTCAATCGGCAGCTTCGGGCTGTGGCTGGAGCAGCTCATCGCGGAGAGCACGGGCAAGGAGGGTACCGGGGTTATTCCGATCGTGGGTGAGCCATTCGTCGCTCCTGAAAACTATGGAGATGACCGCCTTTTCATGTATCTGCGACTTAAGGATGATGATAACGAAGATATTGACCGGGCGGTGGGGCGTATTAAATCTTCAGGGCAGAATGTTATTACTCTGGAGCTGAAGGACAGGCATGATATTGGTGCGGAATTCTTCCACTGGGAATTTGCTACCGCCGTTGCTGGCTCGATACTGGGCATAAATCCGTTTGACCAGCCCAACGTACAGGCAGCCAAGGATGCCACCAGCCGGGTCTTGCAGGAGTTCCAGAACTCCGGCCGTTTGCCACCTCTGGAGATTTCTGACTCACTGGATGAATTGCTGTCAGAAGCTAATCGGGGAGATTACCTGGCGGTTATGGCTTACACCAGGCAGATGCCGGAGTTGGAAAAAGCGTGCGCCGAATTACGTCGTAAGGTGATGGAGAAACACCATATTGCCACCACCGCCGGCTACGGGCCACGTTTGCTGCACTCCACGGGACAGCTGCACAAAGGAGGCCCCAACACAGGGCTTTTCCTTCAGGTAACCACGGCCCATAAACATAAAATCCCGATTCCCGGTGCGCCGTACACGTTTGATATACTGGCAGATGCACAGGCATTTGGTGACCTGCAGACTCTGCGGTCGCTGAAAAGGCGCGTGGTCAGGATTAATCTTGATTCCGGAGATGCGGCCACTTTTGCCAGAATAGTGTCCAGCTTTACGTAGCTGGAGTGTGAAAAAGGCGGAGAAATAAAAAGAAAACCTCCGCTGGATTATCAGTTCTGCTGAACCAGCGACTGGAGACGGCGATAGCTCTCTGCGGGGTCTGTTTGCATAAAAACAGCGCTCCCCACGCAGATATAATCAACTCCCGCGCTGGCAATTTCCCTGATATTGCTCTCCTTGACGCCACCGTCAACACCGATTTCAATTTCAGGCTGGATACTTCGCAGTTCCGCTACTTTGTCCATCACCTCCGGGATGAATTGGCTGCCGTAGAATCCCGGTGTTACGGTAAGCAGGAGAAGGCTGTCAAGTTCATTGATACAGGGCACGATGGCAGATACGGGAGTATCGGGATTGACGGCCAGCCCGACTTCAAGCCCCAGGTTTTTGATCCGGGAAATAACATCGTGTGGGGAAGTGGTGGCTTCGTGGTGGAATATAATCTTGCTGGCGCCAGCCTGCTTGAATCCTTTAAGGCATTTTTCAGGTTGCATAACCATCAGGTGGGCTTCCCAATTCAGCTTAACAGACAGGTCGGCCACCTGTTCCCAGGTGACACTCCGCGATGGGACAAAACGACCATCCATAATGTCAATCTGTACGCAGTCAGTGAAGTTTTTTGCCTGATGGACCATTTTTTTCAAAGTTGAGGGGTCATCAGTGAGGATTGCCGGTACTACTCTTATGTTTCTGTTCACGGTGAATCCAGTGGTAAGGAGGAAGTTTTTATTTGCCAGACTAATTGTAGGTTTGATGTCGATACGGTGTCAAGCGTACCGAATAGCCGGCCGAATGCCGGATTCTCTACAGGGGTATAAATATTTAGAGGGCACTCTTCAGTGCCCTCTAACGTTTGCTTTTTGCGTCTCCAACCCGACTCACTTCCGGTTATCACCGCCGGATGTGGTCTCTCATTCCTGAGACTGACCTCTACATCACTAACTCGAGCCGGGTTCGAGGTCTATCCGCCCTGCCGCGAAGCAGGGCCTCACCTGTCCACCTGCCATACCCCGAATATCTCATGAAGCCTCACAGCATCACCTCCTCAAAATCAAGATTCGGGAGCCACGAGCTTCTATATAATATAGTATAATAATTTGTCATCATTGTCAATATATTTCTGGTATACCTACTGACAATGCCTTTTTTCCCGTGTAAAATTTTCAGCTATCAAGACACATTTTAGGTATACCTGAATTTAACACCTTCGGAGATATGGACGGGGCGGCTTTTTTTATCGGTCTCCAGCTTATTTTAGAAATAATCTTCGGCGTTATCCCGGGGGTAGTAGCCGAGCTTTTCCTTCGTCTCGGTGAGGTCGAAGAAACGGCGGTCATTATTGCTGATGGCATAGGCAAGCAGAAAATCGGTGTTAACCTCGAGGGCTCTGGCAAATGCCTCAACGCAGTCCCTTTTGCTTAGAAATATGGCCCGCACATGCTCCTCGCGTTCCGTGCCTTTCCAGGTTGAGGGGTCATCCTGGGGAAATGTCGACCCAATGCGAAGGGAGATGAACCGGATGCCATGTCTACGGGAATAGTACCAGCCCATATTTTCCCCGAAGAGTTTTGAGACGCCGTAATACGAGTCGGGTGCAGGTGGGTCGCTTATTTTAACAAAGCCCATGGTTGGTATGAAGAATCGGTCCAATGTCATTGGTGTCCTGCCAGCGTAGTCATGCTGGGTATGATTGGTGCTGGCGAAGACGATTTTCAAAACGCCGGCCCGTCGTGCCTCCTCAAACACATTGTAGGTGGCGATGATGTTATTGTGGAGGACGCTTTCCCAGCTGGCCTCAGTATGGGCGGCGGCGGCGAGGTGAATCACCGCATCAAGCCCCTCAAATACGCCTTGGACCTGCTCCGCCTTGGCAAGGTCCGCCTTCACTGTTTTATGTTTTTGGGCGAGTTCTGGTTTTATCTCGTGTTTATTATGGAACAGAGTAAGGTGGTAGCTTTCCGGAAGTCCTTCAACCAGCGTGGTGCCGACGTGGCCAGAGGCTCCGGTGATACCGACGTTTAAAATCTTTCGCTCTTGCATTGCTATGCTTCATCTATTTATTTAGAGTGCTTCGTTGTGTGCAGCTTTTGCAGGTTATCCATTACCCATTTCCCCCACTCCTTGACGCCTTCACCGGTAAACCCAGAGATGGCGAACAGGGCTGCCGGCGGCAATAAAAAGAACAGAGGGTGTTCCATGTCAATCGGATGCTGTCAGCCGCCTATATCTTATCACAGTCTTGACTGGGGCGGCTAGGCGAGGAACAGGATGGATGCCATCATGATTCCCTGATTCCGATTATGGATGTGGGGCACTGGATGGATTTAATGATTACTCTTGCTTAATGTTTTTATCTCTACGCGGATTTTTCGGAACTCTGGTGGCCTGGTGGTAAGGTTTATATCCCATTTCAACAGCTTGGCGGTCCATGTCCAGAGTATGAAAGCGCTCCAGCGGTAGGATAACCTGGTCTTTAGTTTGTCGCAGGTCCACTGTTTTCAGATATTTTTTGCATCGCTCGCAGACATAAAGTCGGTATTGCCCCGTATCTTCAGTGAAGTAGCACAAGTCATTTTGGTCCTGGGTATTGCAATAGGGGCATTGAAGACGTTGAAAGACCCATTCAGTATCACAGCGGGAACATAAAAGCCACCGTAAGCCAAGTTCGGCATCCAGTAAAGCGAAATCCGGACTCCCACCGCAAATTGGGCAATAACCGCGGCGCCATCGTTCTTGTTCAATGGAATCTCTCAAGGTTCCGGCGTGACTGATTAAAAATGGTTTTATAGTTGCGTGGATAATTGAATCGGTGAGTTTTTTATCCAGGCCGCTAACGGAAATCGTTGCTGGCAGCTTTTGTTTTTCGAACCATTGCTTCAGTGCTGCCTCGGTTAGAAGAGCATCCGCGCTTAATTCTACCAATCTCTCAAAACTGGAATTGAATAGCTCTGCGTAATGGGCAAAAATAATCTTGATCTCATCAAAAGTAGTCGTTAATAACTGCCAATCAAGAGCGAGCTCATCAAAAGCGATAAGGGGAATCCCATTGCTAATCCGCTTATTAATAACTTCGCGACTCAAACCGGATTCAAGTCGCGAAGCCAATTTTTTCTCAACTTTAGATTGAACGCGCAGCAATTGTCGGTAGAATTCTAAAAGCTTTGGAAGTGTCCCTTCTTTTCTTTCCTTTTCTTCCAAAAAGCTGATAACTACGTCGGTTTCAACAGGCAATTAGCTTTTCACCTCTTTCTCTTTAGCGATTTCATCATACCACTTAGCGTGGTGTTTCTTGGCATAGCCCACGGAAACGGTTCCCTTATATATAGCTTTCCAGGCTTCCGTCATCAGAGGGTGAATGAGGCCAAGGTAAATGTGGAGAAGGAGCATTGAGCCAGCGAGAATAAAGGCGATATCATGGATGAGCACCATCCATTGCAGAACCGCGGCGGAAGCGGTTGTCTTGGCAAACCACATAATGAGCCCCGTGATGGTAAAAAGCACGCCGGAGACAAGCACGATAAGCCACCAGAGTCTCTGGCCGGTGTTCATGGCGCCCTGCGGAGGCATGCCGCTCTCATCACCACTGAAATAGTAAGCAGGCGCTGCTTTCAGCCAGTCGATGTCAACGGCTGACCAGGAGAAGGCTTCTTTGATTCCCTTCCAGGTTGCCTTCAAGTTCATCGGAATATAGATAAGTGGCGCTATGATAAAGAAGACCGCCGCAATGCGGTGTATTACCCTGGTCACACTATCCTGTGCAATAACTCCAAGGCCGGGTACGAAGAGAACCAGTCCGGTTAAAAACAGGATGCAGAAGCTGACCAGATGTACCCAGTGCAAAATTCGCGTTGGCTTACTGTACTTCTCAACTTCTTGCGGCATTTTCCTTCTCCTTATCCTTGTTTACATTAGCCCGGGCAACAAGGTAATTCAGGCCCAGTCCCAGGATGGTCATTCCGCCCACTGCCCAGCCAATCGGTTGCATTACGTCCTGCCAGGCGATGGTGGCAGCCGAAATCTGCGGGTCTGCCGGCAATCCATATATTGCTGGATGGTCATCCAGGACGTACATCACGTGCAGTCCGCCCAGCTCTTTTTCACCGTAGAGGTTGGCGTTGGTCCAGCCCTTGGCGATGAGAGACGCGACGCGTTTTTTGCCCTCCGCGACGAGCTGGTCACGGTCCCCGTATTGCAGCGCATTGGGTGGACAGGTCTTGACGCAAGCTGGTTCCCAGCCTTCAGAAATGCGGTCCAGCCCAGCCGTTGTACAGAGTGTACATTTGTCCATTTTGGCGATACCGGATAGCAGATTACGGTCAGAGCGCGGTACCTGGAAAGGGCAGGCTTCTAGGCAGTAGCCGCAGCCGGTGCAGATGTCCTTGTCGTAAGCGACAAAACCGAGTTCGTGATGGAATAAAGCACCGCTGGGGCACACTTTAACGCAACCCGCTTCGGTACAGTGCATGCAGGAGCGGCGGGTGAAAAGCCATCTCACCTTGCCACCCGGGTCAATTTCGCGGAACTCCATCTTGAGCCAGGTCGTCGGAGAAAGGTCAGGAGGGTTCTCGTAACTGCCCCAGTTCACTGACTGCACCCCGTTTTCCACGGTGGGAATAAACTCATCGTTTTCGTTCCACTGCTTGCAGGCAGCCTGGCAGCCCCGGCAAGCAGTGCACCGTGTTGCATCGTATAAAATCGCTTTTTCGGCCATTATTTCCTCCCAGTAAAAATTCCCTTAATGCCGCCTAAGCCTTGCGGACGTTAACCAGGAAGGCTTTGTATTCCGGTATCATCGTATTGGCATCACCGACATGGGGAGTTAGTATATTGGCGCTATCGCCCGTGGAAAGTCCGGTGTAACCCCAGTGCCAGGGGATGCCTACCTGGTGCACTTTCGTTCCATTCATCTGGAATGGTTTGAAGCGTTTGGTCACCACGGCTCTTACGTTGACCTGCCCTCTGGCTGACTCCACGATGACTTTCTCGCCGTTAACAATGCCTTTATCCGCAGCCAGCTCTTCGCTCATTTCAACGAAGGGTTCAGGCTGCATTTCAATCAGCCACGGCATATTCCGGGTCATCTGCCCGCCCTGCCAGTGCTCAGAGACCCGGTAGGTACTGCATACTATCGGATACTTATCCGGAGTGCCCTGTTCTTCGGGTCTCCAGATCTTGAACGCCGGGTTATTCTGCTGTCGTGATATCGGGTTCTGTATCGGAGCCTCCCACGGCTCGTAATGCTCAGGTAAAGGTCCTTCCGCCATTCCGGGGCCGAAGAAGCGGGCATGACCTTCCGGTTTCATGATGAAGGGGTACTTGGTCTTCTCCGGGTCAACTGCCATCGGTGGCCAGCCGCCATCGGGTACATCACCGACCCACTTTTCGTCTTGCCACCAGATAACGGGGTGTTCCTTGTCCCATGGCACGCCGTTAAGGTCAACTGAGGCTCGGTTGTAGAGAATCCGTCGGTTAACTGGCCAGCACCAAGACCATTTTGGATAGAGCCCGATATTAAATGGACCTGGAGTTGCATCGCGGCGAGCAGCCATATTGCCGTCCTCGGTGTAGCTGGCACAGTAGAGCCAGTTTCCTGAGGTAGTGGTACCGTCATCCTTCAGCTTACCGAAGCTAGGCAGCAACTTGCCAGTAGCCAAGTCGTAGCCATTTATCTCCTTGGCTACCGCGTGAACGTCGGGATGCTCGTGGCCATAGTCCCAGGCGAGCTGGGTAATCGCTTCAGCATTGGGGCCGCCCTCATTGGCGTAGAGCTCCTTGAGCTTCCGGGCAAGCCAGTCCAGCATCCAGAGGTCGTCCTGGGCTGCGCCCGGGCCATCAGCCGCCTTATAACGCCACTGGCTCCAGCGGCCACTGTTGGTGACACTGCCCTCTTTCTCAAAAGAGTTAAGGGCGGGAAGAAGGAAGACTTCAGTCTTATTATCGGCTGGGTTTACCCCTGGACGTTTCCAGAAATTGGCGGTCTCAGTCTGCCAGATATCGGTGACCACCAGCCAGTCGAGTTTATCCAGTGCCAGCCGTTCAAGATTAGCGTTAGGTCCGCCTACAGCCGGGTTCTGGCCCCAGCACATCAGTCCTTTGATTGTGCCGGAGTACATAGCTTCAAACAGGGCGATGTGGGAGTAGTTTTGGCCGCTTTCAATCTTTGGCAGGTAGTGGAAACCAAACTGATTGGCTTTGGTAGCGGCATTGCCATACCAGGCTTTGAGCAAGCTGACCACGTACTTGGGGGTGTGTTGCCACCAGTTAGCGCTCTTGGGGTCATTGCTCTTGGGCGTAGCCCGTTCTAAATATTTATCAAGGGACGTATCAGTGTTCACCGGTACTTTTAAGTAGCCGGGAAGAATATGGAAGAGCAGGCAGTGGTCTGTGGATCCCTGAACGTTGGATTCACCTCTCATGGCATTGATACCACCGCCGGCAATTCCGATATTACCCAGTAAAAGCTGCAGGATACAGTAAGAGCGGATATTCTGTGCGCCATAAGTGTGCTGGGTGGTTCCCATGGCGTAGAGAATGGTGCCCGACTTACCTGCCTGGCCGCTGGCAGCAAATGTCTGGCAAATCTGCAGGAAGGTATCTACAGGGGCACCGGTTACCTCATTTACCTTTTCCGGAGTGTAGCGTGCGAAGTGTTTCTTCATGAGCTGGAAGACACAGTTGGGGTCTTTAAGAGTCATGTCTCTCTTGGGGATACCTTTATCATCGAGCTGAAACTGCCAGCTGGATTTGTCGTATTTTCGTTTACCGCCGTCTGTTTCATTTTGACCGCCGGAATAGCCGGAAAATAACCCGTCCAGTTCGGCCGGGCCCTTGTAGTCGGGATTGATGAGGTAAGGAGCATTGGTGTACTCCTTGATGTAGGTCATGTTGTAGTTGCCGGGGTTACGGTCAATATCATCCAGCACCCACTTTATCATGCCATCGATGAAAGCGATGTCTGTGCCGGAACGCAGTGGAGAGTAGAGATCAGCTTTAGCAGAAGTCCTGGTGAACCTCGGGTCAACGCTGATAAGCTTGGCCCCTTTATCCTTAGCGATAGTGATGTGGCCAAACGCTGCGGGGTGGTTTTCCGCAGGATTGGAACCGATGGCAAAAATAACATCAGCGTTGGCGATGTCATTCCAGTGGTTGGTCATGGCCCCTCGGCCGAACGTCTCCGCCAAACTGGCGACAGTGGGGGAATGTCATATACGGGCGTGGTGTTCGATATACACCAGGCCAAGCGCCCGTGTTAATTTCGCCAGGAGGTAACATTCCTCGTTATCTAAAGCGGAACCTCCAAGATTAGCGATGGCTTCAGTACGATTCACCAGGTTGCCCTGGCTGTTGCGTTCGATAAAACTGGCATCTCTGGTGCTTTTGATGCGCTGAGCTATCTCCGTTAGTGTCCAATCCCAAGTTTTTTCCTCCCAGTCAGTCCCGCCTGGACGCCGGTACAGGACTTTGCTCAGACGCCAGGGATTGTCGGCGGAAAGTTGTCGCATTGAGGCACCTTTAGCGCAACCTGCACCTCGATTGATGGGGTGGTCAGGATCACCTTCAATGTTGAGTACTTTTCCGTTCTCTGAAGCCACAATAAATCCGCAACCGGAGGCATCATACGGGCATATAGTACTCTTTTCCCCTATCCTCTTTTTCAGAGGAAGAAATTTGTGGGTTGCCGCTTGAGCAATATCAGGGTTTAGTGCCCCGAAAATAAAAATGCCACCAATGGTGGCTCCGGAAGTTTTGAGGAAATCTCTCCTACTAAGCTCCATAAATACCTCCTTGTTGGAATATTACCTGTATTAAGCGCAAAATATTACCCAGATTAAGCGGGAAATATTACCTGTATGGGACATGAATTGCACCTGCGTAAGTATAAATTATATCCGAGTTATTTGTCAACACTCGATTTATTAGGTACTATTTGCATTTGGTTGAAAATACTTTTACCCTCTTATCAGATTATCTGATAGGGGGTATTTATTATGTACAGCGAAAAAACACAAAGGCGGTTGCGAGTAATGATTAAGTCAATAATGGGCATTGCTGCGATTGCCAAAGACGCAGATAGGCAGACCTAAAAAGCGTATCAGGATAACTCCAAAGACACCGCCGATTTCAGTAAAACAAGTGAGGCTAAAACGATAGGCAGTAAGGATAAACGGAAAAGGAAAAGAAGGTCACTTACGTTTTAATTTAGGTGTAAATATGGTATTGAGTTTTTCTAACATATCTACCACACTTTTAAAATCTAAGAAAGCAATGCCAATTTCAGTATTGTTGCCCCCATCAAATATTTTTGATATTCTCTTTAATTCGCCTTCAATATACACATATGGGTCACCCATTAGTTTTTCAAAATCGTTTCTTACCTTATCCCACTGGTGTATGACGGTATATTCTTCACTCATACAACACCTCCAATTAGTGATGCCTAATTATACTACGATAAAAAGGAGCGATAAAATCCACGCTTGAGCGGTAAGTATGAAAATGGAAAGTAAAAAAGGAACGCTATTGGCACTCCAAAATAAATAGAGCCTCTAGGATATAAAAACAAGGGAATTAGACACTAAATGACGCATGGTATAATTTGGACGGAGGTGAGATTATGAGGGGTTATATATTTCAATTTCAGTATGAAGCTGAAGGTGGTTTAAAAACAATTGGTTTCTTACGAGATGAACAAGTATTGGGCTCGGATGGGAAACTTCATATTCCTAACGTATACGATAGAGTTTTACTAGATTTTGAAGGCAAGAAAAAGGGGTTTAAGATTATGAGAAAACATACCAGCTATCGTGCTGGTGGTGATGTGCTCATAAAATTTGTTGTGACGGATATTGAAAAGCTAGCAGTTACTAATATTGCAAAGACTTGGGTGGATTTAGAAAAACAAATGTCAGAAGCACCACCGATTTCTGTAGTCGGCACCACGCTAGAAATATCTCAACAGATTACACCACAACCATCCACAGATTCGTCTATCGTTGCGAAGCGAAACTGGTTAAATAAAGTAATGGATAAAACAGCTGCTGGAGGTTTTGAATTTGAAGGATACACAGTTTCCGTAGGTTGGCCTCCGAAAGTCGATTTACATTATAAGCGAAAATCACAATGATAAGGCCTATTCTTTAGGCAGGGTAAGGAAGGATTAAGTGTATCAACCAAATGCAAATAAAACCATTTATTATTTTGGTGATTTCCGGGCAGTTTTTCTGGATTTGGGCGGTGCCTCTTCCTCATCCTCTTCAATGTCTTCACCGCGCTGCCCTTTCCTGAAGTTACGTATACCTTTTCCTATAGCTCCGCCAACCTGTGGCAATCGGCCCACACCGAAAACGATGAGGATGATTATCACGACTAGGGCGATTTCCCATGGTCCTATGCGAAATGGCATGGTAGCTCCTTCCTGGTTCTATTTTGCCTTTCCCTGATATTTCCCCTTCTGTTCAATACCATGTGAGTGATTATTTAAATACCTGGCCGGTGATTCTCTCGTATGCCTGGATGTACTGGTGGGATGTTGCTTCAACAACACTGGATGGCAGTGGTGGGGCGGGGGGCTCCTTGTTCCACCCTGTTTCCACCAGCCAGTCGCGAAGCGGCTGTTTATCATAGCTGGGCTGCGCCTGGTCGACCTGGTACAGTTTGGAGTCCCAGATACGCGATGAGTCTGGTGTCAGAAGCTCGTCAATCAGGATGAGCCGGTCTCCTTCAAGCCCGAATTCCATCTTCGTATCAGCGATGATTATGCCCCGTTTTGCGGCGTATTCCTGTGCGTAATTATAAAGGGTAATGCTTTTCTCTTTCATTTCTCCGGCCTTTTTTCCGCCAACTAACTTTTCGACTTCATCCATGGTGATGGGTAAATCATGACCGGTGTCCGCTTTTGTGGTTGGCGTGAACAGTGGTTCAGGCAGCTTCTGGCTCTCTTTGAGACTCTCTGGCATCTGGAAACCGGCCACTTTGCCGCCTTCCTGGTATTCCGCCCAGCCGGAACCAGCGAGGTAGCCACGCACGACGCATTCAACCGGGATGCGCTTTACTTTCTTCACCACCATGGAGCGCCCGACCAGGTAGGCAGGGTAGGGGAAGCGATTTTCAGCGGGCAGGTAAGTGTCCAGACTGCGTACATCTTCAACCGTCTCCACCAGATGGTTGGGCATGATTTCTGCGGTCTGCCGGAACCAGAAAACAGACAGCTGGTTCAGGACGGAACCTTTGCCTGGAATGGCACTGGGCAATACGAAATCAAAGGCAGAGATGCGGTCGGTGGCGATGATAAGGAGGTGATTTCCTAAATCATAGGTATCACGCACTTTACCTTTGATGAATAGTGGTAGCGGCAGGTCTGTTTCCTTGAGCACTGTTAAATTGTCTCCCATAGTCTAATCTCTCCTAGTTTTACGTTTAGTCGGTTAAACCTTCCAGAGATTTCTTGATTATCCGGCTCAGCACGGCTTTGCTTACCGGGTCTTTGGTCAAAGTATCAGCGAAATCGAGTCGGTCAAAGTAGAGGCGCAGACTTTTGATTTTATCGTTCTCAAAAATGAGGACCTCCGCCTGTTTTGACTTTACCTCCGGGCCGCTGCGCAGCCGCGCCCGGATGATAAACTCCTCAAATAGGGTATTTCCTTCTGCCATAATTTTTACGGGCTGAAACTTGATCTGCCAGATGTTCTTGAACAGCCAGCTAAACCACTTCTTGACACCGGCTTTTCCAACGAGGCTGTGGCGCAGCAGTTCGATTTCACAATCGTCGGCAAAGCAGGCTATGACCGCGTCCGGGTCTTTATTTTCTATCGCGTTGTCCAGTGCCATTGCCACTCGGCGAATCTCGTCAGTCGATTTTTCCGTCGCCACAGTACCTCAGCCTCTATAGAATCATTACAGGGACCTCGGCGCCAGATTGGTCGATTCTGATATGGCGTTTTTCCACTGCGCCTTGGTCAACCCCAATCGCTCAAAGATGTCGTCAACGTACCTCAGGTAGTACTGGTAGTCAAACAAAGGTTCCAGTTCCGGCTGGGGCAGGATTTCGGCGACCTCCGGGTCAGATTTCAGCAGATTGAAGAAATCTTTGTTTCCTTCCCATGACTTCATCGCATTACGCTGCACCATCTCATACGCTTTCTGTCGAGAAAGGCCCTTATCAATGAGCGCCAGCATCACCCGCTGTGAAAAGATAAGGCCTCTGGTAAGTTCCATATTCTTTTTCATGCGCTGCGGGAAAACCTGCAGCCCCTTGATTATTGAGGTAAAGAGGGAAAGGCAGTAATCAACGAGGAGGCAGGAATCGGGCAGTATGATGCGTTCTGTGGAGGAATGACTGATATCACGCTCGTGCCAGAGGGCGATATTTTCCATGGCAGTAACGGCATAGCCTCTTACCAGCCGGGCCAGGCCGGTGATTCGCTCACAGAGTTCAGGGTTGCGCTTGTGGGGCATGGCCGAGGAGCCTGTCTGGCCGCTGCTGAAAGGTTCGCCCGCTTCACCGACTTCTGTTCTCTGGAGCCCTCTGATCTCGATAGCGAATTTTTCCAGCGAGCTGGCGATGAGCGCCAGCGTGGTCATAAACTGGGCATGGCGGTCGCGCTGCAATATCTGGTTTGATACCGGTGCGGGCGGGAGGCCCAGTTTCTGGCAGGCCCGTTGTTCTACTTCTGGTGGGACGGTGGCGTAGGTGCCAACGGCACCCGATATCTTGCCCACGGCGATGGCTTTTTTGGCCTCGCCAAGGCGCTGCAGGTTACGCCTCATCTCTTCAATCCATATCGCCAGCTTCAAGCCGAAGGTAATTGGCTCGGCGTGAATGCCATGGGTGCGCCCTATCATCGGGGTGTATTTGTGCTCCATGGCTTTCTGTGCCAGCACGGTGATGAGCTCTTTAACGTCTTCAGCGAGCAGTTCGGTAGCTTCCACCAGTTGCAGGCTGAGCGCCGTGTCTATGACATCGGATGAGGTCAGTCCGAGATGGATAAAGCGCGATTCCTCGCCCAGGCTCTCCGCCACCGAACCGAGGAACGCGGTCATGTCGTGGTGGGTTTCCTTGAGGATGTCCTCCATGCGTTTGAGATTGCACTTGGCCAGCTTGATTTTCGAAATGGCCTCGCGGGGCACGGCACCTATCTCTGCCCAGGCATCGCAGACGGCAATCTCCACTTCCAGCCACTTGTTGAACTTGTTTTCATCCGACCATACCCGTTCCATCCGGGGGCAGGAATAGCGTTCAATCATTTGCTTTCTCCTTGCAGGTCACGCCGGTATCTGGCGTAGGCCTGGCTGATGCTTTCATGCTTGATACCCAGAATTTCGGCCGCCAGATAGGCAGCATTCTTGGCTCCAGCGGTGCCAATAGCCACGCAGGCTACCGGAATCCCCGCCGGCATCTGGACAATTGAGTAGAGGGCATCAACGCCTTTCAGTTCACCGGAGGCAAGCGGTACCCCGATAACCGGCAGGATGGACCAGCTGGCCAGAACACCGGGCAGGTGGGCTGCGCCTCCGGCGGCAGCAATGATAACTTCAATGCCGCGCTCATGGGCTGTCATTCCGTATTGCCGGGCTTTTTCCGGGGTGCGGTGTGCCGAGATGACATTGACCTCATAGTCAATGCCAAGCTGCTCCAGTATCTCCAGAGCTGGTTTGAGAGCTTCCGTATCCGATTTGGAACCCATAACCACACCAACCAGCGGCATATTACACTCCCTTATTTTTTATTTGCGCAATATCACTGCGGTACTGGCAGCCTTCAAAGTGTATCCGTACGATATTATTATATACTTTCTCTCTTGCTTCAATGAGGTCTTTTCCGGTAGCCACTACAGTCAGGACTCTGCCGCCACTGGTCACTACTTCACCTGGCGTTGGCCCTTCTTTAGTACCGGCATGGAAGACCATGATATCTCTATCGACCTCATTCAGACCGGAAATCGGGAAACCGGTCTGATATTTCCCTGGGTATCCGGCGGAGGCCATTACCACGCCGACGCAGGCCTTTTCACTCCACTGTACCTGTGCCTGGGCAAGTTTATTGTCCACCACAGCCTTGATAATATCTAACAGGTTGCCGTTCAGCCTGGGCAGCACCACCTGCGTTTCCGGGTCACCGAATCGGGCATTAAATTCTAACACTTTTGGCCCGTTATTGGTAATCATCAGACCACCGTAAAGCACCCCTTGGTAAGGCCGACCCTCCCGGCTTAAAGCTTTCACCGTCGGTTCCATGATGGTTTCCCTGACCGACGTTTCGAGTTGTGAATTGAGAAAATATGGTGGACTGTAACTGCCCATACCGCCGGTATTGGGCCCGCGGTCGCCGTCATAAATGCGTTTATAGTCGCAGGCGGGCACCATGGGAACAACGGTGGTGCTATCGGTGAAGGCGAAGGCGCTCATCTCTCTGCCGGAAAGGTGTTCTTCAACTACTATCTGCTCTCCCGCGGTACCCAGTGTTTTCGCTGCCATGAAACTGGCCAGGGCGTCAAGTGCCTGCTCAATTGATTCGGCAACTACCACGCCTTTACCCGCCGCCAGCCCATCGGCTTTGATGACCACCGGCGGCGTTTGGTGCTTAACGTATTCTTTTGCCTTTGCATAGTCGGAGAAGCTGGCGCTGCGGGCGCAGGGGATGTTATATTTCTGCATTAACTGCTTGGCGAATACCTTGCTGGCCTCAATCCGGGCAGCAGCGCGGGTTGGGCCAAAGATGGGCAGGCCTTTTTCATTAAACGCATCCACGATGCCCCCCGCCAGCGGGGCTTCCGGGCCGACAACGGTCAAATCAACATTATTCTCTTTGACTGTTTTAATCAGCAGTTCAATGTCGTTGGGGCTTATGGGAAGATTATGAGCCTGCTGTGCCGTACCGGCGTTTCCCGGCGCGGCAAACAGCTCTGATGTTTTGGGGCTCTGGGCCAGCTTCCAGACCAGCGTGTGTTCCCGTGCCCCGCTACCGACAATGAGTATTCTAATCTACCTCACCCCCTGTGTCCCCCTCTCCTTCAAAGGAGAGGGGGAGGATATGTAAGAGGGGTTTCACCCCTCTCGAACTCCCCATATATATTCAGGAGCTAAGCTCCTTCAAGCTACCCCCAGTTTTCGAAAGGTTTTTACTCCCACTCTATGGTTGAGGGGGGTTTGGAGGTTATATCGAGGACGACGCGGTTTACCTCGGGCACCTCGTTGACGAGGCGATTGGAGATTCGTGCCAGAACATCATAGGGCATGCGCGCCCAGTCCGCCGTCATGGCGTCTTCACTGGTCACGGCGCGGATGGCAATCACGTGCCCGTACGTCCGGTAGTCGCCCATCACGCCCACACTGTGAATGTCGGGGAGGATGGCGAAACTCTGCCAGAGCTGGTGGTAGAGCTTGGCTTTCTTGATCTCATTCATGACGATGAAATCGGCATTGCGCAGTATCTCCAGCTTTTCCCTGGTCACCTCACCGATAATGCGGATGGCCAGTCCGGGGCCGGGGAAGGGTTGCCGCCAGACCATCTCTTCGGGCATGCCAAGTTCCAGTCCTACCCGGCGCACTTCATCTTTGAAGAGGTAGCGCAGCGGTTCAAGAAGTTTCAGCGTCATTCTGGCCGGCAGGCCGCCAACGTTATGGTGGGTCTTTATTTTGGCGGAGACGCTGCTCACCGAGGATATGCTCTCGATAACATCCGGATAAAGAGTTCCCTGGGCGAGGAAGTCAACCTTGCCTGCCTTATTCGCCTCTTCCTCAAAGACGCGGATGAACTCCTCGCCGATGCTCTTGCGTTTCACTTCCGGGTCAATGACGCCTTTAAGTCGGTCGAGGAACCGTTCGCTGGCGTCAACATACTGGATATTCATGCCCAGGTTCTGCTGGAAGACTTTGAGCGTCCTTTCCACTTCCTCGCGGCGCAGCAACCCGTTATTGACAAAGATGCAGGTAAGCTGGTCCCCGATGGCACGGTGGATGAGCGTGGCGACCACTGCCGAATCGACTCCTCCGGAGAGCGCACAGATGACCTTACCATCGCCCACGCTCTCCTTAATTCGGTCGATGCTCTCATTGATGAAGCTGCCCATGGTCCAGTTCCCCTTGCAGCCGCATACCCGGTACACAAAATTCCGTAATATCGTTTTACCTTCCGGTGTGTGAGCGACCTCGGGGTGGAACTGGAGACCAAAGATGCCGTCGCCATTGCCCATGACGGCCACAGGGGAGTTTTCCGTATAAGCAAGGGCGGTGAAGCCGGGTGGCATCTCGTCGATTTTGTCACCGTGGCTCATCCATACCGGTGTGGACTCGGGCAAGTCGGCAAACAGCGGCGACTCAAGACTGCTCAGGTGCAGAACGGCGTGCCCGAATTCTCGCTTTTTACCGGGTGCCACCACCCCGCCGAGCTGTTTGGCGATAACTCCCATACCGTAGCAGATACCGAGCACCGGCAGGTGGTTCTCATATATATATGATGGTGCCAGTGGTGCATTGGCGTCATAAACACTCCTGGGGCCGCCGGAAAGAATAAAACCTCGTGGATTGAGCGGGGCTATTTTTTCCCAGGGGGCATCATGGGGCACCAGTTCGCAGTAGACCTGGCACTCACGCACGCGGCGGGCGATAAGCAGACTGTACTGGGAGCCAAAATCAATAACGATGATTGATTCGCGTTCCGCTCCGGAGACCGCTTCCTCGGTTGTCGACGGCTGTTCCCCACCTATCTCTTTGGCGATTTCCAGATAGGTGGAGACTTCAATATCGTCCGTCGTCGCGATGCGGAGACTCTTGTCTGCAGCCGGTTTTGTCTTCCTCTTTACCATTTTTATAGAACCCAGATTACCATTATGATATACTACCGTCAAGAGAAATAACAAGTTGCTTTCAGAATATGTCAGCTTCGAAAATCGCTAAAAAGATGCATGTTTTTTTCAGCAATGGCCCGGCAGCCACGCTACGTTTTGGCCGGCGACTGGGGGAAAAAATGACCGCGGGGAGCGTTATTGCTCTGGTCGGTGAGCTTGGTTGCGGCAAAACGCTTTTCACCCGGGGTTTATGCAGCGGTCTGGGTATTCCGGGAAAAGAAGTCAACAGTCCCACCTTTGCCTTTGTCAATGAGTACCGGGGAAGACTCCCTGTCTATCACGTTGATCTGTACCGTATCGGTGATATTGAAGATGGATTTGAAATCGGGATGCTCGATTATCTGGCCAGGGCGGAGTCGGGAGTCATTGTGCTGGAGTGGGCGGAGAAAGTGCTTCCTCTGCTGCCCGAGGACTATCTGCAGGTGAAGTTCGAGGTGCTTTCCCCGCAGAGGCGCCGGTTAGAACTCACCGTTTTCGGGGAGAGGTTGGGTGTTCTTCTCAAGGAGCTTGAAGGCTGATGCTGGTACTCGGTATTGATACCTCAAGTTATGCCAACGCCATCGGTGTGGTCGATGATGGGCGCGTCCTTGCCGATTTCGTTTTCGAGACCAGGCACGAGTCACTATCAAAAATCATGCTCAATGTAGACGGCGTGCTCAAGAAGGCTAACCTCGGCCTGGAAGATATTGACGGATTTGGTGTCGGCCTGGGGCCAGGCTCCTGGACGGGCATAAGAATAGGGGTGACGGTGGGTAAGATATTTGCCTATGGCACGGGCAAACCAGTTAAGGGCATTTCCACTCTGGAAGTGCTTGCCTATGGCGCCCGCGACTGCCAGACACTTATCTGCCCGATTGTTGACGCCGGTGCCAGAGAGACGATATACGCGGCGTTCTACCGCCGCGGCAATGATAAAATTCATCAGGTGGGTGATTACTACGTTGGCGACCTTCCCGGCCTGGCTGAGATGATAAAAGAACCCGTGGTACTGGTGGCGGCGGATGTGCCAAAATACCGGAACGTGATAGGTCAACTGCTCAAATCGAATACCATTGCAGCGCTGGAAAGTGCGCCCAATGGGGCGGTGGTGGCGTTGCTGGCGGCGGCTAGCCTGCAAAGCGGAGAGCATGATGATACGCTGGCACTGGCGCCGCTATATCTGAAGGAATCAACGGCAAAGGCTTTTGTGAACAAGTATTTAAAGCGTGCTCAGGCAGCGCAGCAGGGGTAACCAGAATGTTGGTATTGGGTATTGAGACTTCCTGTGATGAAACCTCGGCGGCCCTGGTGGCTGACGGCAGAACCGTGCTGTCCAATGTCATCGCCAACCAGCTGGAGCTGCACCGTAAGTACGGTGGAGTGGTGCCGGAGATTGCCGCGCGACGGCATACCGAGCTTATTGGCTACGTTATCAACGAGGCGCTCGATACCGGAGGCAAAAATTTACGTGATGTGGAGGCGGTGGCGGTAACGGCCAAACAGGGACTGGTCGGCTCGCTGCTGGTCGGGGTGGCGGCAGCCAAGACGCTCAGCTACGCGTTGCGGGTGCCACTCATCGGAGTGCACCACATCGAGGGACATATTTTCGCCAATCTGCTGAGCAATCCTGATATCCCGCTGCCTCATGTCTGTTTGACGGTGTCCGGCGGCCATACGTTGCTGGTATACATCAGAGGGTACTGCCAGTATGAGCTGCTTGGCGGCACGGTTGATGATGCCGCTGGTGAGGCTTTTGACAAGATTGCCAAGTTTCTCGACCTCGGTTTTCCGGGAGGTCCGGTTATCGACCGCCTGGCTGCTCAGGGCGATAGAAAAGCCTTTAACTTCCCCCGGCCGTTATCGAAGGCGAAAACGTTTTATTTCAGCTTCAGCGGTCTGAAAACGGCCGTCATCAACGCTTTTAAAAACCAGCTTGCCAGTGGTGAGGCACTGCCTCTTGAGGATATTGCCGCCAGTTTTCAGGAAGCGGTGGTGGATGTCCTGGTGGCCAAGACAATGCGAGCTGCCAGGCAGCGTGAGGTATCCGCCGTCAGTGTTACCGGCGGCGTCTCGGCCAATCGACGGTTGAGAGAGATGTTCACGGATACCTGTAACCGGGGGGGGATCAAAGTGTATTTCCCCGACCTCTCGCTGTGCACGGACAACGCGGCTATGATTGCGGCGGCCGGCCATGCCAGGCTGATGCGGGGTCAGTCAGATGACCTGTCTCTTGACGTAATCCCTAATGTACCACTTGAGGTGCAACATGCAGGCTAAAATCGAAAAGGTTAATCCTAAAAAACCATCGAAACAGGTTCTGAAACACGCGGCGCGTCTTATCCGCAAGGGGGCTGTTATCGTATGCCCGACAGATACCGGGTATGCGCTGGCGGCTAACGCCCTTGATACTAAAGCCATCGTCAAGGTTTTTAATCTCAAGGGACGTGCTTACTCCAACCCGATACACGTGGCGGTCAGTTCGCTGGAAATGGCGGAAAGGTATGCTCGTATTAGCCCGGAGGCCGAGCGACTGGCGCATAGTTTCCTGCCTGGTGCTTTGACGCTGGTATTGCCCAAAAAAGAAGTCGTTCCATCATTGCTGGTTGCCGGATATGATACAGTCGGCATCAGAATCCCTGACCATAAAGTGATGCTGGACCTGGCTGCCATGACCGAACTGCCCATTACGGCAACGAGTGCCAATGTCAGCGGACAGCCGACGCCATACTCTGTACCGGAAGTGATAAATCTGCTTGGTGGGGCGATGGAACAGGTGGCTCTGATTCTGGACCAGGGCCCGATACTATCACGCGGACTCTCCACGATTGTTGACCTGACGGTCAGCCCACCCCAGCTACTGAGGCAGGGGCTGGTCAGCTGGCTGGAAATACGCCAGGTTCTACAGGCGCTTCAAGACTCCGCCTCGGAACAGGAGTGACCAACCACACGTCCGCGAGTTTGACAAGTTAATTTCTTATATGCTATTTTATGATACGGGCTGCTGCGTTTTTTCCCGTTTATCTGGTCCGTGCGTATGTGGCCGTTATTTTTTTTAAGAACCTGGAATGGGGAGTTTGATTTGAGAAGTGACGTTGTTAAGAAAGGGATAGAGAGGGCGCCGCATCGCTCTCTGCTGTATGCTCTGGGCTGCAATCGCTCAGACATGGACAAGCCGTTTGTTGGCATTATCAACAGTTTCAGCGAGATTGTTCCCGGACACATGCATCTGCGTGAAATTGCGCAGGCGGTAAAAGCGGGAGTACGGGAAGGCGGCGGCGTCCCCTTTGAGGTTAATACCATTGCCGTGTGTGACGGCATCGTTATGAACCATACGGGGATGAAATACAGCCTGCCCAGCCGGCAGTTAATTGCCGACTCAGTGGAAACGGTAGCCGAGGCACATGCTTTTGATGCCCTTGTTTTCATTCCTAACTGTGACAAGATTGTTCCCGGAATGCTCATGGCGGCAGCAAGGTTGAATACCCCGTCCATCTTCATCAGCGGCGGTCCCATGCTGGCCGGCCGCTTTGGCAGTGATGGCCGAAAAGTTGACGTTATCTCGGTATTTGAAGGAGTGGGCGAGGTTCTCAGTGGCAAGATGAGCCAGGAGGAGCTGGACCAGCTGGAGCAGGTTGCCTGTCCCGGCTGCGGGAGCTGTGCTGGCATGTTTACTGCCAATACCATGAACTGCCTGATTGAGGTTATGGGAATAGGGTTGCCGGGCAATGGCACTATCCCGGCGGTGGACGCCAGGCGGCGGGGTCTGGCAAGGGATGCGGGGCGCACGGTGATGAAGCTGCTGGCGGATAACGTGCGGCCACGGGATTTGATTAATAAAGAGTCCATCTACAATGCCTTAACCGTCGATATGGCGCTTGGTGCCAGCACCAACTCGGTGCTGCACCTGATGGCCATCGCCCACGAGGCAGACGTTGCCTTTCCGCTGACGCTGGTGAATGAGATAAGCCAGAAGACACCGTGCCTTTGCAAGCTGTCGCCGGCATATATAGACGAGAAAACCAAATATCACATTGAGGACCTGGACCATGCCGGTGGTATACCGGCAGTGATGAAGGAAATAAAAGGACTGTTGAAGCTGAATCTGCAAACGGCGACCGGCAGAACACTGGCCGAGAATATTGCGGGCAGTCAAATAATAGACAGCGACGTAATTCGACCGGTTGAAAATGCGTTTGCCGCGACCGGTGGCCTGGCAATACTCTTTGGTAACCTGGCTCCCGAGGGTGCCGTGGTGCGCCGTTCGGCAGTGGCCCCGGAAATGCTGTCGCATCGCGGGCCGGCCAGGGTATTTGATTCTGAGGAAGAAGCAACCAGGGCCATTATGGATGGCGACATAAAAGCGGGTGATGTGATCGTTATTCGCTATGAAGGGCCAAAAGGCGGCCCGGGAATGAGAGAAATGCTGACACCCACCTCTCTTTTAAGCGGTCTTGGCATAGACAACAAGGTGGCTCTTATAACCGACGGGCGCTTTTCCGGCGGTTCGCGCGGCGCTGCCATCGGGCATGTTTCGCCCGAGGCGGCAGGTCAGGGCCCGATTGCCGCTTTGAGAGAAGGTGACACCATTGTCGTTGATATTCCGAATTACAGGCTGGAAGTAGAACTGACCGATGAAGAAATAAAACGTCGTGTAGCACAATTGCCGGCGTTTGAACCGAAAGTAAAGTCCGGTTATCTCAGGTATTATGCCGAGAAAGTGAGCTCGGCGAGTACCGGAGCTGTCTTCGGAGGCTAGAGGGAGGCTTGCCATGAAGCTGACAGGTGCACAGATTTTATGTGAGAGTTTGGTAAAAGAGGGAGTGGAGGTTATTTTTGGCTTTCCCGGCGGGGCGGTCATTCCTCTGTATGACACCCTGCCGCAGTATCCGCAGCTCCGGCACATTCTGGTACGCCATGAGCAAGGAGCCGCACATGCTGCTGACGGCTATGCACGGGCGACGGGAAAGGTGGGAGTATGCTTTGCCACCTCCGGCCCTGGAGCGACCAACCTGGTCACCGGCATTGCCAATGCCTTTCTTGACTCGGTTCCGGTAATCGCGGTAACCGGTCAGGTGCACAGGGACTTCATCGGCCGTGACGCCTTTCAGGAAACAGACATTACCGGTATAACATTGCCCATTACCAAACATAACTACCTGGTTATGGATGTCAATCACCTGGCAACAATAATCAAGGAGACCTTTCATCTGGCTAACACCGGGCGTCCCGGGCCCATATTAATCGACATACCTCGTGACGTATTTCTGGAACAGGCTGAATTCAACTATCCAGAAAAAACGGATTTACCTGGCTACAAACCAACGCTCCAGGGTCATCCCGCACAAATTAAGAAAGCCGCCAAAGCGATAAACGAGGCCAAGCGCCCCATTATCATTGCCGGCAGGGGGGTCAATGTCTCAAAAGCCTACAATGAACTGAAACTCCTGGCGGAAACAGCACAGATACCGGTAGCGACCACCTTGCTGGGTGTCGGCTGCTTTCCGGAGAGCCATGCCCTCAGCTATGGTATGGTCGGCATGCACGGGATGGTCTATGCTAATTATGCCATTGAGAGCTCTGATGTGCTTATTGCCCTTGGTATGAGATTTGATGATAGGGTAACGGGAAAGATAAGCGCCTTTGCCCCTCATGCTCATATCGTGCACATCGATATTGACCCGGCGGAAATTGGCAAGAACGTCCGCGTGGACATACCCATCGTGGGCGACGTTAAGATGGTTTTGCAGGCACTGAACAAGCAGATTATCCCTGTTGACCGCCTTGAATGGGTCAATCAACTGGATGACTGGCGGAGGGAACACCCAATCGACATCAGAGATGACGATGGGTTGCTGCCACAGTATGTGGTGCGTCAGATATATGAAATAACCAGAGGCGAGGCCATCATTGTTACCGGAGTTGGGCAGCACCAGATGTGGGCGGCACAGCATTACCTTTTCAATAAGCCCAATACGCTGATTTCTTCCGGTGGTCTGGGTACGATGGGATTTGGCCTGCCGGCGGCTTTCGGTGCTCAAATTGGCTGCCCCGATACCACGGTCTGGTGCATTGATGGCGATGGCAGTTTTCAGATGAACATTCAGGAGCTGGCAACCATTGTTCAGGAGCAGGCACCGGTCAAGATAGCCATTATCAATAACGGCTATCTGGGGATGGTGAGGCAGTGGCAACAGCTGTTCTATAAAGGACGGTACGTGGCCACACCGATATCCTGCCCTGACTTCGTCAAAATTGCGGAGGGATACTATATACCTGCGTTGCGGGTCAAGCATAGAGAAGAAGTGGCTCCGGCAATCGAACAGGCGATGGCGCACCACGGACCGTTTCTGATCGATTTTATGGTGGCGCCGGAAGAAAACGTTTACCCGATGATCCCGCCTGGGGCAACGGTTGCCGAGATTATGGAGGAGCCCAGGCAGCCGGTGAAGGCTATTTCAGATTCAAAGAGACTGAAAGTGAGCAATATTTAGGCTCGAAAAAGATGGCAAAATGACACCGACAAAACACATTCTGCTGGCACTGGTAGAGGATAAACCCGGGGTGTTGAACCGGATGGCAAACGTTTTCCGAAGACGTGGTTTCAATATTCACAGCGTGAATGTTCTGGAAACCATTGAAGCTGAGGGCGGCGATCGGCCTGGTCTGACCAGGGTTGCCATTGTGGTCTCCGGCTCGGCAGTGATCCTGGGCCAGGTCCGAAAACAGCTGGAAAGAATAGTCGATGTCGTAAAGGTTCTGGATATCACCACAAAAGACGTGACATGAGGCAAGAAAGAAAACCATTTGACTGGACTGGATTCGGAGATAGCGTTTAGCGAAGATGAGGCACACTCTGGTTGCTCTGGTTGAGGACAAGCCCGGGGTATTGACCCGTATGGCGAGCCTGTTTCGACGGCGGGGCTTCAATATTGAAAGCATTGCCGTGGGACACAGTGAAATGCCCAATTTATCACGCATGACCCTCGTGGTTAACGGTTCGGCCGATATCCTGGAGCAGGTAAGAAAGCAATTGGGCAAAGTGGTTAACGTGGTCAAAGTGACAGATGTTACGGCCGATAATATTACGGTGCGAGAACTGGCACTGATAAAGGTGAGGGCAACTTCTTCAACCCGCAGTGAGATAATTGAGATCGCCGATATCTTCCGTGCCAGTATTGTCGATGTGGCGACTGATTCTCTGACTATCGAGATTACCGGCGATGAAGATAAGCTGGATTCTTTACTGAATTTACTGCGCAGCTTCGGCATAAAAGAAGTGGCCAGAACAGGTAGTATCGCTATGCTGAGAGGGAGTACCAGCCAGTTGCGTGTTGAAGAAAAACCGTTAAAAACCAGAAAAACAAGGTATAACTTATTGTAATTGTGGTCTTCGTTTTGATTGGTGCGGATTAAATAGACGCAAAAAAATAAAGGGGGTAAAGTAAAAAAGGGACATGGTTAAGGTATACTACGAAAAAGACGCGAATCTAAATTTGTTGAAAGGTAAGGTGATCGCCGTTATCGGCTACGGCAACCAGGGCCGTGGTCAATCACTGAACCTTAAGGACAATGGCTACGAGGTGATTGTGGGACTTCAGGAAGGTAGTAAGAGCAAGGCGAGAGCTGAGGCTGATGGCGTTAAGGTGACTTCGGTCGCAGAGGCAGCCAAAGCGGCGGAAATCGTCATGCTGCTGGCCCCGGATAACCTGCACCAGAAAATCTACAATCAGCATATCGCCCCGGGACTAGCCAAGGGTAACATGCTCATGGTTTCTCATGGCTTTTCCGTCCACTACAACCAGGTGGTACCATCGCCGGACATTGATGTAACCATGATAGCACCCAAGAGTCCAGGCAACATGCTTCGCGAGCTCTTTACCCAGGGACAGGGCGTACCGGCGCTGATAGCGGTCTATCAGGACGCTTCCGGCCAGGCGAAGGATAAAGCGCTGGCCTACTCAGCGGCCATCGGCTGTGCCCGTGCTGGAGTCCTGGAGACCACCTTCGCTGAGGAAACGGAGACCGACCTCTTCGGTGAGCAGACAATACTCTGTGGTGGCGTTACCTCTCTACTCAAGGCAACCTTTGAAACGCTGGTGGAGGCCGGTTATCAGCCCGAACTGGCTTACTTCGAGTGCCTCCACGAGCTAAAACTTATCGTTGACCTGATATACAAAGGTGGCATCGGTTTTATGCGTGACTCGGTAAGTCATACCGCCCGGTATGGTGATATAACCAGAGGGCCAAGGGTGATTGATGAAGGGGTGAGGGAAAATCTGTGGGAAATCCTGGGCGAGATTCAGGACGGTACCTTCGCCCGCGAATGGATTCTGGAGAACCAGGCTGGCATGCCGGTATTCAACGCGCTCACTCGTAAAGACAGGGAGCACCCAATTGAGCTGGTCGGGGCTGAGCTGCGCAAGATGATGACGTGGCTGGTTAAATAGACAAATATCTTACCAACAATTCAATAATAATACGCTAGAAAATGGGGGAGCGAGATGGGCAAAGTCATTATCTTTGACACCACACTGCGCGATGGCGAACAGGCGGCTGGCGGCAGCATGAACCTTGGCGAGAAACTTGAAATCGCCAGGCAGCTTGAGAAGCTCGGTGTGGATGTTATTGAAGCCGGCTTCCCCATCAGCTCGCCGGGCGACTTCGAATCGGTAAAGCTAATCGCTCAGGAAGTGCGCGGCAGCATTATCTGCGGTCTGGCCCGGGCGAATCCGGATGATGTTGACCGTGCCTGGGAGGCAATTAAAGATGCCGCACACCCTCGTATTCACGTATTCGTATCATCATCGGACATCCACCTTATGCATGGAATGAAGAAGACACGTGAGGAGATTCTGCAGCTAACGCGTGCCATGGTGGCCCGGGCGAGGAGTTACACCGATGACATTGAATTTTCACCCATGGATGCCAGCCGGACGGAACCCGCCTATCTTTACCAGATACTTCAGGTGGCTATTGAGGCCGGCGCTACCACGCTCAATATCCCCGATACCGTGGGCTATTCCATTCCGGAAGAATTCGGCAAGCTCATTGAAGGCATCTATCAGAACGTGCCTCGTATTAGTGAACTGGTGGTCAGTATGCACTGCCATAATGACCTGGGCCTGGCGGTGGCAAATAGCCTGGAGGCAGTCAGAAAAGGGTGTCGGCAGGTGGAGTGCACCATCAACGGCATTGGAGAGCGGGCGGGCAATGCTTCGCTCGAGGAAATCGTCATGGCAATCAAGACCCGCAGCGATTTCTTCAACCTGAATACCGACATCGATACCAGGCAAATCTATAAAACGAGTCGGATGGTAAGCGAGATAACCGGTTTTTCCGTGCAGCCGAATAAAGCTATTGTGGGCGCCAATGCCTTCCGGCACGAGTCCGGTATACACCAGGACGGTGTCATTAAAATGCCCATAACCTTTGAAATAATGGACCCTAAAACGGTGGGCATACCATCAAGCAGCCTGGTGCTGGGCAAATTGAGCGGTCGTCACGCTCTGCGTGAGCGACTGGCTGAGCTGGGCTATGGTCTGGAAGACGAAGATTTCAATCGTGTCTTTCGCGCTTTCAAGGACCTGGCAGATAAGAAAAAGGAAGTAGCCGACCGGGATATAGAATCGCTGGTTGCCGAGGAGCAACGCACGGTCTCAGAAGTCTATCACCTTGACCGCATCCAGATATCCTGCGGCGACCGTGGTATCCCAACGGCATCGGTGATAATGACCAGCCCTGACGGGCAGGCACTGGCGGACGCGGCACTGGGTAGCGGGCCGGTTGATGCCGCCTTCAAGGCAATTGACAAGATAGTAAAGGTACCCAACACGCTTACTGAATTCAACATCAAATCAATTACCGAGGGCATTGATGCCATCGGTGAAGTGCTGTGCCGGATTGAGAGTGATAGCGTTACCTACACTGGCCGGGGAGCGGATACAGACATCATAGTGGCAAGCGCCAAAGCCTACGTGAATGCCCTCAACCGGTTGCTGGCTACGAAGAAAAAAGCTGAGTAGAGCCTGAAATGCCTATCGTACTGGAAATGGTGCTGCGTCTCTTGCTGGCGGCTGCTCTGGGAGCTGTTATTGGTTACCAGAGGGAAAGGGCCGGGAAACAGGCAGGGCTGAGGACGCATATTCTTATTTCGAGCGGTGCGGCTCTTATCGCCCTCGTTTCCATTTATGGGTTCGGTAGTGACAGTGACCCGGCCAGAGTGGCCGCTGGTGTGGTGGTTGGAGTTGGCTTTCTGGGGGCCGGCGTTATCCTGCACCGAGAAGGAGGCATTGTTGCCGGCCTGACCACGGCGGCTACAATATGGGTGATGTCTGGAATTGGCCTTGCGGCTGGTGTGGGTTTATATGTTGTGGCGGCGGTAGCCACGGCTATTGTTCTCGGGGTGCTAGTCATACCGCACTGGAGAGGATGAACCTCAACAAGAACATCCTAAAAAGACTAAAGGAAGGGAACGAAGATGAACCTGGCTGAAAAGATACTGGCGGCACATACGGATCGAAAACAGGTGAGTCCCGGGGAATTCGTCAATGCCAGGGTGGATGTGATTTTGGCCAATGATATCACGGCACCAATTGCCATCAGGGAGTTTAAGAAAATCGGTGTGAGCCGTGTCTTTGACCCGAAGAAAGTCGTGATGGTGCTCGACCATTTTATGCCCAATCGGGACATCGCCTCCGCTGAGATGGCCAAAATAGTGCGTGAGTTTTGCGGCGAGCAGAAGGCGGTGTTCTTTGAGGTGGGTAAGGCGGGTATTGAGCATGTTCTTTTGCCCGAACAGGGTATTACGCTTCCCGGTCAGGTAGTCATAGGTGGCGATTCCCATACCTGCACCTACGGAGCGGTGGGGGCTTTTGCCACCGGTGTGGGCTCAACAGACCTGGCAGCGGCCATGGCGACCGGTGACCTCTGGATGAAAGTTCCCACAACAATAAAGTTTGTTTACCACGGTAACCTGGAAAGATGGGTAGGAGGCAAAGACCTCATTCTCCATACTATCGGTGACATCGGTGTTGACGGCGCGCTTTATTCGGCGATGGAGTTCACTGGAGAAGCAATCGATGCTCTGTCTATGGACGGGCGTTTCACCATGGCCAATATGACTATAGAGGCCGGAGGCAAAGCCGGGCTTTTCCGGGTGGACAATAAAACGCAACTTTACATAAAATCGAAGGCGCAGCAGCCCTATAACGTGTATGAGCCTGACTCGGATGCTGAGTACGCCAAGGTAATTGAGTATGACGTTACGGGGCTTGAACCGCAGGTGGCATTTCCCCATTTGCCAGCTAATACCAGGCCGGTCAGCCAGGCGGGGAACATCAAAATCGACCAGGCGATTATCGGCAGCTGCACCAATGGTCGAATTGATGATTTGAAGGTTGCCGCTCAGATATTTAAAGGGAAGAAAGTGCATCCCGGTGTACGCTGCATCGTTATTCCAGGGTCCCAGCAGGTATATGCCGAAGCTTTAAACGAAGGGCTTATTGCGATATTCATTAAGGCTGACGCTGCGGTAAGCACGCCTACGTGTGGGCCGTGCTTCGGTGGCCATATGGGTGTGTTGGCGGAGGGAGAGCGTTGTGTATCCACCACCAACCGCAACTTCGTCGGCAGAATGGGACATCCCAAATCGGAGGTGTATCTCGCCAACCCGGCAGTGGCTGCCGCCAGTGCTGTGTTGGGCAGAATCGCTCATCCGGATGAGGTTATGAAGTAAGACGGGCAAATGCGGAGAAAAGAAAAGGAAATCACCGATACCGCTGAGATTGAGCAGATTATAAAACAGGCAAGAGTATGCCGGCTCGGTCTCGTGGATGGCAGTGAACCTTACGTGGTGCCGGTCTGTTTTGGCTACGAAAAGAACGCTTTCTACTTTCACTGCGCGCCGGAAGGCCGTAAAATTGAGCTCATTAAAAAGAATAGCCGGGTCTGCGTGGAAATAGACGCTGATGTTGAGGTTAGCGGTGCCGAAAAACCCTGCGGCTGGTCAACAAAATACCGGAGCGTTATCGGCGTGGGCCGGGCACATATCCTGGAGGATGAAGAGGACAAAATTCATGGCTTGGCGGTGATTATGTGGCAGTTTGGTGAAAAGAAGCCGAACATAGATTTCGAAAAAACTGACCGCACCGCGGTGGTAAGAATCGATATTGAAAATATCACCGGCAAGAAATCGGGTTACTGAAGAAGAAGATGAACTATGGTCAAGATGCGGAAAAGCTGGCGCTAGTAAAGGATTTTGAGAAGGCGCTGGTGGAAATTTGACAACCATTTAAGTAAGGAGGTGTTGTCTAATGCTAAAAGGTAAAGTTCATAAATACGGCGCTGACGTGAATACCGACGTTATCATCCCGGCGCGTTATCTCAATATTTATGACGCCGTGGAGCTGGCCAAGCACTGCATGGAAGACATTGATGAGGATTTTCTGAAAAGAGTGGCACCGGGCGACATCATGATGGCGACGACCAACTTCGGCTGCGGCTCCTCGCGGGAGCACGCCCCGATGGCCATCAAGGCGGCTGGCATCTCCTGTGTTATCGCCAAGAGCTTCGCCCGCATCTTCTTCCGCAATTCTATCAACATCGGCCTGCCACTGCTCGAGTGCGAGGGGGCAGTGGATAACACCGAAACGGGTGATATTATGGAGGTTGATCTCTCCAGCGGTGAAATAAAGAACGTAACCAAAGACTTGACCTTTACCGCCAGTCCCTATCCCGACTTCATGACCGAAATTATTTCCTCAGGCGGGTTGATTGAATATACCAAAAAGCGTTTGACGAGCGAGAGGGTTTAAAATGAAGTTTCACATTGTGGTTTTGCCTGGCGACGGCATTGGCCCGGAAATAACCGGGGCAACTGTCGATGTACTTCAGACTGCAGGCAAGAAATACGGGCACACGTTTGAGTTGTATCATGGCCTTATTGGCGGGGCGGCGATTGATGCCACCGGGGTGCCGCTGCCACCGAATGTGCTGAAGATGAGCCGGAAATCCGATGCCGTACTGATGGGTGCGGTCGGTGATCCCAAGTTTGACGCTCCCGGGACGAAGGTTCGTCCTGAAGACGGGATACTGGCGCTGCGCAAGAAGCTTGAGCTCTTTGCCAATCTGCGCCCGGTCAAGACCCTGCCCATGCTGGTTAATGCCACCAACCTGAAACCTGAAGTTGTTGAGGGGGTTGATTTCATCTTTGTCCGGGAGCTTACCGGCGGACTCTACTTCGGCCGACCGAAAAAACGCTGGCAGACGCCCAAGGGGTGGCGGGCAGTGGACACCATGACCTATTCGGAACCGGAGATTGAGCGCATTGTCAGAGTTGGTTTTGAACTTGCCCGGGGAAGACAGAAAAAACTGGTCTCCGTGGATAAGGCCAATGTGCTGGAATGTTCACGGCTGTGGCGACAGGTGGCCACGGAGCTTTCGAAGAGCTATCCTGATGTAGAGCTGGAACACATGCTGGTAGATGCTACCTCCATGCGCCTGATACAGAACCCGAAGCATTTTGACGTCATCGTCTCCGAGAACACGTTTGGCGATATTTTGACCGACGAAGCCTCGATGCTGGCCGGCTCAATGGGAATGCTGCCCTCAGCCAGCTTGGCTGGCGTGCCTCAAGAGGGCGTTCGTACACTCGGTCTTTACGAGCCGGCTCACGGCAGCGCCCCCCGCCGTGCCGGCCTTAACATGGCCAACCCCATCGCCACCATACTCAGCATGGCGATGATGCTTCGTTACTCCTGTGGCCTGGACAGGGAAGCACAGGCGGTTGAGGCAGCCGTAATTGACGTGTTGAATGAGGGCTACCGTACCTACGACATTATGGACAAAGGCAAGAAGCAGGTCGGCACCAGGGAGATGGGCGAGCTGGTCGCCGGGAAAGTATAATAAGAGGCGGCCTTACTTCTTCTGCATGAGCTCAATGGAGAAGCCGCCAACGGCATCGGTGCCGAAGTACGCCCATTTGACCGTCGGTGTTTCTCCGCTCTGGGTAATTTTGAAACCCTTCTCAGCCATCTTGGCTGTTTCCTGCTCCATGTCGTCGACGAAGAAGCCGATGTGCTGGATGCCCTCTCCTTTTTTCTCCAGAAAATCCTTGACCGGCGTATCGCCTTCCAGTGGCTGAATCAACTCGAAAGTCAGGTCGCCTACGCCACCTTCGGCGTGTCGTAAGTCAAGCTCCCAGTCGGCCGGTTTGCCATGCAGGGTTTTATTCACCAGCGACACTTTTCCCTGAGGGCCGAGCAGGGGAGGGAAGGGACCTATGCCCAGTGCCTCATAAAATTTCATTGCCTTTGCCATGTCCCTGACCACCACCGAGACGTGATGGAATTTCCAGTTCTGGTGCATGATGTGTGCCTCCTTTCTGAATATAAACTACCTTATTATATATTATTTCTTCATCGGCATGTTTTCACGCTTTAAGCTTTGACGGGCATTTAGTATAATAATTGAGAAGAGAAAAATGACAAGGCGGAGATTAATACCAAAAGACAATCAGGAAACGTGTCATGGGAGAGGAAATAAAGAGCGCTCGGGAAATAGCCATGGAGAAGGTGGAGAAGCTGGGGGAGGTAACGGAAGAGGAACGCCTGAAATGGAAATACGTTCCGGAAGGTGAGAAACTGGCAGCGCGATATTTAAAGCAGAGCCTTAATTTGCTGGCTGAGCTGAGCAAGTTTGGCGAAGAGTCGAAAAAGTATGTTATCGAAGGGGCTCAGGACGTGATGATACGAAATATAGAGCTACCCCGGAACGATTCCTTGCGCAAGAAAAACAAGCGGGTGATGGAAGGGATAAAGCCGCTGAAAAACGACAAGGTGAGCGTGGAGAACGTGTTCAGCAAGATGAGACGTATCTTTGACCACTACCTGGAGCAGGGCGAACAGCAGCGCCGGCAGGCGTATGAATCATTGAAAGTTGATGTTGAGGCGAAGATACAGCAGGCGGTGAAGCAGCAGATGGGGTCCCTGGCCAATGTCAGAATTGATGTGGAGAGCCAACCCCAGTTCCAGGAAGAATGGCGCCGTATGCTGGCACAGATGGACATGCAGTATACAAAGCTGCTTTATGAATACAAACAGGAACTGGCAGCCATAGCGTAGAGAGGGTCAGATGTCTGGTAATGATGACCGCATTGAACACGCCGTCTGGCGTACCGAGGTAATAAGGCCACCGAAGCAAAAACTGGCTACCTTCGGCACGACCAATATCCACTACTACCTGCTTACCGAGCCGGTATACGCGGAGCTGACCAAAGAAGTCAATGAGACGGTGGTGAGGGAAGGAAGGGTAATCGCAGAAAAGCCCAGAATTGTCACTCCGTACTATCTTTCCCATTTGGAAGGGTTCAGCCATGAAGCTCGCCACTACCTTGATGCGCTCATCAGGATCTATGGCCCTGATGCCCCCGGCCTCTTTTACACCTACCGCAATGAATCCAAAGGGCTGACCATTGTCTCGGAGCACTGGCGGACTGTCGCCGATAGGCTTAACGCTGAGATTGATAAACGCGGCGACCCCCTGGCGGCGATTATAAAAGGCGAGGACGCACTCTGGGATGTGTCATTGCTCAAGTTCATCTCTGAAGTGGCAAGAGGTGCCTTGCCGTATCATGTCGCTAAGATGGGAGCGAAAGGGCTGCTGGACATGGATGCCAGTGGCGTGCCAGTGGATGCCCGCTTGAGAATCGAGGAGATGTTTCAGCGGGCAATGAAGGGTGATTTTGACCCGGATGAGCTGAAGAAAGAGCTCGACCGCTGGAACCTTTTTGCCGAGTATGAGGACAGGTTTTTCGCCATCTTCAAAAAAAGGTAGGCGGACATATACAGTAGAAAGGATTTACGAATGGATATTGCTTTCATTGAAGCGCGGGACCTCTCCGAAGCCTGGTTCCGGTGCGTCTGTAAAACGCTGACGGATGGTTACGAGTATGAAATTGAGCGGGGAAGCTATGCCGGCCAGAAACGGAAGGAGCTTGACTTCGTCGTTATCCAGATTAGGTATCCCGGGACTAAGCCGCTGATACCTGATGTGCCTCAGGGAGTACCGCCGCCGAGCACCACGGATTACGTGGAGGAATATTTGCCATATCTAATGACGGCACACCGGAAGGAGGGAGAGCAATATACCTACGGCCAGTACCTGGAAAAGCAGATCGCCGAGGTAATCAAGATGTACCAGGAAGACGGCTTTAACACCAATCAGGCCTTTATGGCGGTAGGTGACGCCCAGTCCATCTTTCTCTCCGACCCTCCCTGCCTGAGGGCAATAGACACCCGCGTCCGGCATAACAGGCTCAATTTTGTGGTCTATTTTCGGTCCTGGGACCTGTGGGCGGGTTTCCCATCAAATCTGGCCGCAATCCAGCTGCTGAAAGAATATATGGCCAGCGAGATCGGGGTTGAGGACGGGGAGATAATTGCCATGAGCAAAGGTCTGCACCTCTACGAATATTCCTGGGAGCTGGCCAAAATCGCCGTGAGAATGGACTGAGGGGCGATAATTTTTTAAAGAATCAAAAGGGCCTCCTTTTCCGCCAGGTCAGTTTACATAATAATTATAGACTAACAGGGCTAATTAATTTCTCATTAGCACGGTCGTGGCAAAGGCAAATCTGAATTGAAGATAGAGATCGCAGTAATGGCAGGTTTAATCTCATTGTGCTTGTTTGGTGTCGGATGTGCTGCCCCGAAGGATTTCAATAAACAGTTAAGCCAGATTATAAGGCCTTATCGTTTCCACGTGGTGCGGTGGGAGGCCAGTACCGTTTTCGAGGCGGCAAAACAGGCAATTTGGAACCGGCACAAGGTGCCTGGCGATGAAACGGCACAGGTGAAGGCATACTTCGATACCGTGGCGCGGATGAAAACCCTGAAAGCAGAGATAGAGGCGATAAAAGCAGGCAACAGGACAGGCGAACTGGCTTCGCTTGAGGCGGAATTGAACGAACTTCAACAGAAAAGGAGTTCCCTGGTGAATGCCGCGGAGAAGGTCATCGCCGGGCAGATAAAAGAGGTCCTTTTTCAGCAAGGTATCTATCACCCGGCCGATAAATACATAGGGCTAAAAATAAATTTCCCACCCATGAATTTCAAACTGGAGAAGCCGCCTCATTTGCTGGTCATTTCCCCCCGGGACAGGATAGAAAGCATGCGGGAAATTGTGCTCCAACAGGAAGTTAAGGTGGAAGAAATGGAGCAGATAGAAGGAAAGGTTGATACCCTGGGTGTGTCTTCAATAGTGGTGGAGCTTGGTGGTTTCGGTGGGACTTACCCGGCTTTTGTGACCAATGAGGCGAGTCTGCGTTTTACCGTTGATGCCGCGACAGAAGAGTGGCTGCATCAATATTTATTCTTCAAGCCTCTGGGGTTTCGCTATGTGCTGGACGTGATTGGTGCGGCTCGCAACTATGAAGTCGCCACCATGAATGAAACCGTGGCCAGTATGATTGGCAAGGAGATCGGTGGTATGGTTGCGGAGAGTTACTACCCCGACTTGAAAAACGATGAAGGTGAGCCGGGTAAAAAACCGGGGTTTGATTTCGATCGTGAGATGCGTGAGATACGAAGGGCGGTGGATGAATACCTGGCGCGAGGTGAAATTGAACAGGCGGAGGAGTTCATGGAGGAAAAACGACAGTATCTCGCGTCGAAAGGATACCATATCAGAAAACTGAACCAGGCCTACTTTGCTTTTTATGGCGCCTATGCCGACCGGCCGACTTCTATCAGTCCGATAGGGGATGAGTTGAAGAGGCTGAGGGAACAGAGCGCGTCGTTGAAGGAGTTCCTGGTAATAGTGTCGTCCATGACTGGATATGAAGACCTGCTCGAAAGCCTGGAATAGGGCATTTATGATATACTAAAAAGGCGTCATATTTGAGTTGACCCGGGGGGTTAAAAATCAGCATGAAGGAAACATTTTACTTTAATCGCTATGATAGTCCGCTTGGGACCTATATAATTGGTAGCTCCTCTCGTGGTGTTGTCTGCGTCAAGACCGAGTCCCGCATGACATCATTGATGGCGCAATGGCGCAAGAAAGGCATCGAAGCCAAAGAAGCAGCCGGGCAAAATGACAGGGTAATCGCTGAACTCGATGCCTACTTCGCTGGCGATTTGCATGAATTCACCGTTCTCTTTGACCTCCGGGGCACCGAGTTCCAGCGTCGAGTCTGGGAGCTCCTTTTAAATATACCTTATGGTGAGACCAGGTCATACCGGCAGGTGGCCAGTGTTCTGGGACGACCCAAAGCCAGTCGCGCCGTTGGGCAGGCGGTTGGGACCAACCCGGTGGCCATTATCGTACCCTGCCACCGCGTTATCGGGTCTGGTGGCGGACTGGTTGGCTATGGTGGTGGACTGCACCGGAAGCAGGCACTTCTTGAGCTGGAAGCAGAGTCTTCCACCAGGCACTGACCTCTCGCCTCTCCTCACTGATTATTATGGAACGAACCGTAATTTCTCTAAAGCCCGAGCCGCCCTATTCTTTTAATCTCACTGCTGCCTATGCCACCGTCTTTCGGGGCCGTTACGGCGGAGATGTCTTTGAAAATGGCCTCTATCAACGATTGCTGGATACAGGAGAGTGTCTTTGCCTGGCTCATGTCCGGGCTTCAGGCACCGCCGACTCACCGCTGCTGAATGTGGAATTCTTCCGCCCGTCTCTTGATGGTACTACGGTGGCCAGGGTACGCGAGCAGATAAGCTGGTTGCTGGGCATTGGCCGGGATATAAGACCGTTCTACCAGATGGCACTGAATGACCGGGCGCTGGCGCCGCTCATTCAAAAGTTATGGGGTCTTCATATCCCGCATACGGCATCGGTTTATGAAGCTCTGGTTCAGGCAATCCTGGGACAGCAAATCAGTGCCCATGTGGCTCGCAAGCTGCGTATGCGCCTCATTGAAATTTATGGCTCAACTCTGGAAGTATCGGGCATCGTTTACCATAGCTTCCCCCGACCTGATGCCCTGGTGGACGCTGGCGTGGACGGCTTGCGTGCTCTGGGATTCAGCACCAGGAAATCGGAATACATTATCGACATATCCAGAAAGGTGACTTCAGGCCAGCTTGACCTTGAAAGCCTGCACGCATTTACTGATGAAGAAGCAATTCATACTTTGACTGGCCTTCGCGGTGTTGGGCCCTGGACGGCGCAGTGGCTGCTTATCCGTGCCCTGGGACGTGATGATGGCTTCCCACATGATGACCTGGCGCTATGCCGTGTCCTTGGGCAGTTACTGAACAAAGGCAAGCCATTCCAGCCAGAGGAAGCACGCGAATATTCTTCTCGATGGTCGCCCTATCGCAGCTACGTCACTGCTTACCTGTTTGCTGCCATGCGGTCGGGATACGCTTTTCCTTCGGTATAACTTAAAGAACGGATTTAGTTAGGGCAGGGAAAACGTTATCTCCTCGCTGGTGATAAATTCAAGCAGTGCCGGGCGCTCTTCCTCCCGATTGACCCGGATAGCTCGCTGGAAGGCCGGCACGATTTCGGAAGGCTTTTCCACTCTCTCTCCATAGCCGCCCATGGCGCGTCCCATGTCAGCATAGTTACCACCGAGGTCTCGGGAGCCGTAGAGTTCATGTGCGATAGGCATATCATGTGTCTCAATCGCCATGGTAAAATTATTCAGCACGACGGTGATAATGGGTATCTTGTTTCGCACCGCGGTTTCGAAGTCGGTTCCTACCATGCCGAAGGCGGCATCGCCCATGAAGTTGATGGCCACCTTTTCCGGCTGTGCCAGCTTGGCACCCATGATAAGACCCAGTCCGGTGCCCAGTCCATGAGACTTTCCCCAGCCGAGATAACAGCGCGGAGTTGTTGCCGGATAGAAAGGCACCAGCTGGTCGCGCGGGCTCCCGGCATCATGGGTAACGATAGCATCTTTCGGGTCAAGGGTATGCATTAAATCCCAGATAACGCGGTAGGCGTTTATCGGCACTTCGTCTGAAGTGAGCTTGGCCAACCATCCTTTCATCCACTCTTCTTTTATCTTTTTTATCTCGTGAGCAACGTCACCATTGCCGTTTCGCCCTCGCTTGCCCAGGCGTTCTTTAATAACCTCAATGAACTGCTGGAGCACCAGCCTGGCATCTCCGATGATGGGGTAGTCAGCGAAGTAGTTTTTATTGATGTCATCGGCGTCAGAGGTGGCGTGAATAAGCACCTTTCCAGGAGGTATTTTAGCGGACATACCATGGCGGGAAAAGCTGCAACCGATGCCAAAGACGACATCGGCTTTATTCAGAAAATGCTGCACCGCCCCGGTCACAGTACGGGCAGCTGTGCCCAGCGAGAGGGGGTGGTTTTCCGGAAAGGCACTCTTTCCCAGCAGGGTGGTCATCACCGGCACCTGCAGTAACTCGGCGAGCTCTATGAGCTCGTCCCATGCTTCGGCATAGAGCACCCCCTGGCCGGCATGGATAACTGGACAGCGTGCCTCCAGCAGCACTTCGGCAACTTTATCTATGTCATGTGGGTCACCGGCAGCCCGAGATGATATGATAGGGCGGTAATCGAAAGGCCCTATTTCCTGGGTGGCAATATCGGCGGGTATTTCCAGCATTACGGGACCCGGTTTACCTATGCGAAGCATGGATATGGCACGCCGCATGGCATCCGGCACCTGTTCCGGCAGGTTTATTCGTTCCATCCACTTGGTTACTGACTCGTAACTGCGTGTCGAGCTGAAATATGGCTTGATGCTGGAGCGGTCGCTGCGATGGCCCAAGGGGAGCAGAAGAACCGGCACCGAATCGGAATAGGTGGTGGCAACCCCGGCGAATGCGTTTTCGGCACCAGGTCCATACTGCATGGCGAAGACACCGAGGCGTTTGCCATTGGTAACACGGCTGTACCCATCAGCGATGCCCACGCCAACCCGTTCCTGGCGGCAGACGACGGGTCGCAACCCGGCCTGGGCGGCGGCCTCTATGATGACGGTGGTGGGAAAACAACTGAGAAACTCCGCTCCCTCGCGTTTGAGAACTTCTACGATGGCATCATTAACCTTCACGATAAAAAACCTCCATGGTAAACATTAAGAAACGTCCCTGGCTGGCGGGAGCCCGCGACTCGCTATCTGGAAGGCGGTGGCTCTATCCCACTGAGCGACAGGGGCGTTTTAGCATCATTCAAATGTAGCACAAAAGAAAAAAGGAGGTCAAGGATTATGTATTGACTGAGTGAACGGATGCCAACCGCAACCCGAGGAAGCACAAATTTATTTTTGGCTTCCAAGTACCTCTTTGGTTAAAAATCCGATTTGGGCAAAATTATCCGTTACCGTTGCGCCCGCAGCGGCCAGCGATTCCATTTTCTTCGAAGCTTTGCTGGCAGAGCCGGTGATAATAGCTCCGGCGTGCCCCATCCTTTTGCCAGATGGTGCCGAACTTCCAGCTACGTAAGCAATCACCGGCTTGGTCATCTGCTTTTCAATGAACTCCGCAGCCTCCTGTTCGGTGGTTCCTCCAATTTCCCCTATAAGCACCACCGCCTTTGTTTCCGGGTCTTCCTGGAAAAGTTTCAGTATAGCCACGAAATTGCTGCCTGGCAAAGGGTCGCCACCCAACCCCACGCATGTGGACTGCCCCAGACTTTGTTCTGTCAGCTGGGCTACCACTTCGTAGGTTAACGTTCCGCTGCGCGATACTACTCCCACGTTTCCGGGTTTATGGATGTAACCTGGCATAATTCCCATTTTGCATTTCCCGGGTGGGGAGATAATGCCAGGACAATTGGGGCCTATCAGCGTAGTGCCCATGCTGCGGAGGTGATACTGGAGTTTAAGTTCATCCAGCGCCGGGATATATTCGGTAATGCAGACCACCAGCTTGATACCCGCATCCGCAGCCTCTACAATGGCATCGAAAGCAAAAGAGGCAGGAACAAAGATTAAACCGGCATTAGCTCCGGATTCTTCCTTTGCCTGTGTCACGCTGTTGAAAACGGGTACCTCTTCCTCCCACCTGAGGCCTCCTTTTCCTGGTGTTACCCCTGCCACCACATTGGTGCCATACTCAATACATCTTCGGGTGTGAAAAGTGGCCTCTCTACCGGTAATGCCCTGCACCAGCACTTTCGTATTTTTATCGACCAGTATCATCTTTGCTCTCCAACACCTTTACCTGACGTACTTGTAGTACCCTTGCCTTACTTCGCCATGGTCACGGCCATTTCGGCTGCCCTGACCAAATCTGCCTCAAAAGTTATATTTAATCCGGATTCTTTCAGGATTTGCATTGCTTCTTTGAGGTTGGTGCCGTTCATTCTTACAATAAACGGAACCTTTACTTCCCTTTCTTTGAGTACCTGTTCCAGGGCCCTCGCTACTACGTCACATCTCAGGATGCCACCAAACACGTTAATCCAGGCTGACCTGACCCTGGCATCAGCCAGAAGTATCCTGAGAGCATTGGCAACCTGTTCTTCGCTGGCACTGCCGCCTACATCCAGAAAGTTGGCCGGTTCACCGCCTGCCAGCTTAATCATATCCATGGTTGCCATGGCCAGGCCGGCGCCATTGACCAGACAACCTACATTGCCACCTATCTTAACGTAGTTGACGCCGATTTCACTCGCCTTCACCTCTAACGGATCTTCCTGGGAGCTGTCTCGCAATTGGGCCATGTCCTGGTGACGGGGCAGAGCATTATCGTCAAAATTTACTTTACAGTCAAGTGCTAATAGCTTGCCATCTTTGGTGATGACCAGAGGGTTGATTTCCACCAGAGAGCAGTCCTTCTCCATAAATAGCCGGTAAATACCGGTCATTATCTCTGTGGCTGTCCTGACGCTTTCACCGGGTAAATTCATCCTGTAGGCCAGTATTCTTGTTTGGTAGGGTAAAAGGCCGGTGATCAGATTAACATATTGTTTCAGAATTCTCTGAGGGCTTTTGGTGGCTATATCCTCGATTTCCACGCCTCCGGCCTCGCTGGCTATCATAACCAGGGCCTGGGTCGACGTGTCTATCAGCACACCGAGGTAAAGTTCCTTTTCGACTTGAATTGCTTCCTCGACCAGTACCGTGTTTACCGGCAGTCCCTCCGGCCCTGTCTGGTGAGTGGTGAGCCGTGTGCCAAGCAGGTCTCCGGCTATTTGGGCGGCTTCCTCCGGCGTTTCCGCAACCTTTATGCCCCCGGCTTTACCACGGCCTCCGCCGTGAATTTGGGCTTTTATGACCACCCACCCACCGATTTGTTGGGCAGCCTCTCTTGCTTCATCGGCCGTTTTTATCACCTTGCCGCGAGGCAGAGGGACACCGTATCTGGCGATGAGTTCTTTTGCCTGATATTCGTGGATTTTTATTCGCTCAGCCCCCTGGAAACTAAGATTATTTCTGCTTTGCCTAATGATAATATCACGGGACTATAATTTCAATTCAGCCATACGGTAGTTTGCATAATACGGTGAGATTAAATACCTGGTGGTTCATGGTACTGCTTTCAGAGTCTATAATGCCGATAACACTAACTTAAACAGTGGCACTATTATTGAGGGCAGGTCACTGAAATACGCCTAGATTGCCGCCTTATTTTCTATTTATTTCTCTTGAAGAGAGTAAATCAACAAAATCGATTAAGTCCTTTGCCTGACAGTAGGTCATGTAGTCTATCATTTTACCTTCCAGTGAGGTAGCGCCCAATCCTTTGCCTTGGGCTTCTTCAAAGGCTTTAACTACTTTCTGCGCACCGGCAATATCATCTGGTGATGGCGAAAATACCTCGTTGGCGATATCGATTTGTGTCGGGTGAATTAGAATTTTACCCTTGAAACCCAGCTGTAAGGCGAGCATGGCTTCTTTTCTGAAGCTATCAAGGTCAGTGAGAAGCCCGAAAAAAGCAGTATCTATGGCCTGGACTCCGGCTGCCCGGCTGGCGATGACCACTTGAGACCGGGCAAATAGTAACTCTGTCTGCTCGGGAGAAATCGAGGCGGTGCTTCGTCCCATATCCCGGCGGTAGTCACCGGCACCGAAAGCGGTAGCGACGATGCGCTCACCGGCTGAGGCTATTTCATAGGCTTTGATTACCCCTTTGGCTGTCTCCAAAATAGGAATTATTTTTACTGTGCCCGCAGCCGTACCACTTTTATCTTCAACTTCTTTAAGCATTCTGTCCAGCTTGATTATATCATCCCCTGTCTCTGCCTTGGAGAGCAATACGCCATCCAGGCCATCGATGACAATGTAGCTTAAATCTTCGGCGGTAAATCCAGTCGTGAGGGCATTGATACGTACGAAAACAGAAGGACCGCCGGCTTTTACTGTTTTAATGGCATCTCTGACCATGCTTCGTGCCGTCTCCTTGTCTGTCAGCGGTACCGCGTCTTCAAGGTCAAAGATAATCGCATCTGCCGGAAGTGATGTTGCCTTTGAAATCATTTTGGGGTTGTTTCCGGGCACAAAAAGCATTGAGCGCAAAACCATCATTTTAGCAGTAGCTCTCCTTTTAGTATTTTCATATCAGGTATAACCTGAATCAGCCGTATAAATTCCTCTTAGATAATATTACGACTGGTGGCTAACTATTAAGGCATCAACGGCCATGGCTCCTTTATTTTGTGGCAGTACAATTAAAGGATTTATATCTAACTCCGTTATTTGATCTTTTGTCGCCATGGCCAGACTGGACAAATTCAATAAAGTTTTTTCTAATGCCGCTATATCCGCTGGCGCTTTCCCGCGAAAACCCTCCAATATTCTAAATCCTTTTATCTCATGAATCATTTCCTGAACGTCGAATTCATTAACCGGGCATACTCTGAGACTGAAGTCTTTCAAGACTTCAGTGAAAATGCCGCCAAGCCCAAACAATAGAACATGGCCCAACTGCGGGTCTTTTTTAATTCCCATGATTACCTCTATGCCACCTTCCACCATTTCTTGAATTAAAATACCCTTGATTGAGGTTGATGACTTCAATGTTGAGGTTCTTTCCCACATTTCACGAAAAGCATTTTCCACTTCAACCCTTGAGTGCAATCCTATCTTGACTAATCCCAGTTCTGTCTTATGGGGTAAATCCGGAGAGTCAACTTTCATCACTACCGGATAGCCGATGCTATCCGCCAGATTCTCTGCCTCCTCAACACTGTGTGCTAAACCGCCTTTCGGCACGTCAATGCCAAAAGAGGAGAGTAATTCCAGGCTTTCCATTAACCCTAAGGGTCCTTTTCGCTTTGGAATGTCGAACTTCGCTGGTAAACTAGCAGTAGCTTTACGGTAACCATCCTCGACAGCATAATACTCTCTTATTCTATGGTAGTATAGAGAAGCCTTTATGGCTTTGCCGAGCGTCTCTACGCTGTAAAATACGGGAACCTGGCTGGATTGCAGAAGCTTTAACCCTTTAACCTCGCGTTCACTACCTGTCCATAACATCGCTAAAGGTTTTTGAGTCTTCTCAGCCGCATCGATTATTCGCTTGGCCTGGTTGTCTGAGCCGGCGGTTCCTAAAATCACGCCTCCAAATGCATCTTCATTTAACATCAGGTTAAGGATATCCACCAGCTCTTCTTCAAAGGCATGCCAGGTAATATCCGCTGGATTTGCGGAAGAGCCGCGTCCTTTTAAAATAGCTTCCAAGCCCTGCCGGGTTGAGTCCGATGGTGGTGGTACTTCCATAATCTGTTCACATTTATCTGCCAGCAGAGAGGCGACACCCCCCGAATGTGCCACAATCCCTATGCTTTTCTTATGAAACGGGGGTACTTTAACAAGTAGTGAGGCAGCATCAAGCACTTCATCCCAGTCATCTAATCTGATGACACCGGTTTGTTTAAATAGCGCATCGTAAGCCTGGTCTGATCCTGTCATAGAAGCCGTATGCGATAAGGCTGCTCGCTGGCCGGCAGACGAGCGTCCAATTTTAATAGCCACTATCGGTTTACCCAGGGCTAGAGCTTCTTTGGCCACAGTCCGAAATTTATCACTGTCTCTTATCGCTTCGAAGTAGGCAACTATTGATTTCACCTCTGGTCTATGAATGCAGTAGCGGATAAAGTCACTGGTGTCCAGGTCAACCTCGTTGCCCGTAGAAATAATGTAGGAAAAATCAAGTCCTCGGTCTCGTGCTCTTGCGAGAAAAGGGCCAAACGCTGAAGCGCCACTTTGACAAACCAGAGCAATATTACCGGCCGCGATAGTTTGAATATCAGGGAGTGCCGCGGAACAAGACCAGATACGGTCCTTCACATTAGCGATGCCAAGACAATTAGGCCCGCATAAACGCATGCCAGTGCGCCTGGTGAAATCGCACAGGGCCTCTTGGGCTGCCTTCCGCTCATCAGTTCCCTTTTCAGCAAAACCAGCGGTAATAATGACGCCTGTTTTGACTCCTTTCCGAGCACATTCCTCCAGTACCGTCATGGTACTTTCAAAGGGTACGATAATTGCGGCGAGGTCCGGTACTTCGGGGAGAGAACTCACATCAGGGTAACAACGAACACCCATTAACTCCTCGTGGCGAGGATTTATAGGGAAAATTGAACCACTATACTTGGCTTCAAGTAGATTATTGAGAAATCGTCCTCCGTATTGAAGTTTGGCCGACGCCCCAATAATAGCGATTGAGCGCGGATGCAGCATGATCTCAATCCGTTCCATAACCTGTCCGCTCTGCTGTTGTGTCATTGGTTGCACCTCTGAATTGTCCCTGGTAATTGTACCATCTTTTGAATTAGAGTTGCGGGTATGGTTATTCCTCGCGTCGGACACCCGTGCATTTTTCCGATTTATTTGCCAGTAACCTTTCACAACCTGAAAGTTTCTTCTCGGCGATCACATAATATGGTTTTTTGTTGTACCCTGCCTCTCTTTACCTCGCGTCTCGCCGGTGCTACAATGATGCCAGCAATACTTCCAGAGGGGGTAAAAATGGCAGAAATCAAAGCCGCAAGCGTAGTAGCCAAGATTCTGAAAGAGGAGGGTGTAGAGTGGTACGCCGGTGTTCATGGTGGTCACGTCTGGCAGCTTCAGGTGGCCATAGACAGGGCCGGGATGAAGTGCTATCACATGCGGCATGAGCAGTCAGGCGTCTATATGGCTGACGGATGGGCCAGAGCCAGCGGCAAACCAGGGGTAGCCATGGGTACGGCTGGTCCTGGCTTTGGGAACATGATATCGGCTATGTACCAGGCCTATCTGGCCCGGAGCCCGGTCATTTGCCTTCTCGGGCAGCACGCCACGGAAGAAGATGGTTGGGGGCCTTTCCAGGAGGCATACGCCGAGCCGCTATCGGGTCACTTCACCAAGTGGACCAAACGGATTATTGACCCTTCAATGACCGCTTACTTCATGCAGAAAGCCTTCCGTGACGCTATGAACTATCCGTGTGGACCGGTGGCTCTTGAATTTCCGACCAACATCCAGGGACAAATAGCCGGGGAGGAGGATTCCCTGCGAGGCTACTTGTCGCATGGCCTCTGCGCCGCTCCATCCCGACCAGCCGGCGATCCCAAAATGATAGAAAAAGCAACGCGTATGTTACTTGAAGCCAAAAAACCGGTGATTATCGGTGGCGATGGTATTTACTGGTCTGAGGCGTCAGAAGAACTCAGGGAATTTGTGGAACTGCTTGACATTCCGGTGCTGACCCGGAGGATGGGTAGAGGTGCGGTGCCTGAGGACCACCCGTTAGCCTTCGGCGCCGGCTTCCGGAGACCTATCCAGATGCAGGCTGATGTAATCGCCATCTTTGGCTTAAGAATGAATATGCTTGAGGGCTTTGGTATGCCACCACGTTATCCGGTTGATAATGTCAGATATATCCAGGTATCTGAAGACCCTGAGGAACTAACCACCAGGCTGTCCAGTGAGTTATCGATTCTTGGCAGTCCCAAGCCGGTCTTGCGGCAGATGATCGACTGTGCCAGGGACATGATGAAAGGTAAGCCAGATAGAAGTGAGTGGTTGGGGATAGTCAACAAGGTGAGAGAGGAAGACCGAGTCAAGGGAAAAGAGCTTGTAGATAAGGTGCGTAATAACAAGCTTATTAATCCTCATTTCGTGGCGGCTGAGCTTGTTGATTTCCTGGATAAAGATGCCACTATTATTCTGGACTCTTTTTGCATGGCCGGATTCGCCACTGACAAGATAAAGGCCTCCTTTGCCGGACAGATACTGGATGGCGCCACCTGGAGCGGTGTCGGCCACGGTGTGGGTATCGCCATGGGTGCTCAATTAGCCAGACCGGGGAAGCAGGTGGTTGACCTTCTGGGTGATGGCGGTATGGGTATTGCTGGCTTTGATATTGAAACCGCGGCCCGCTATAAAATCCCGGCCTGTTATTTGACTTTTAACAACAGCAGCTGGATGGGTGACGCAGCGCAGAAGGCGGTTCTGCCAGAGGACGTGAAGAATTGTGACTGGGGGATACTGCCTGGTATCAGGTATGACAAAATATTTGCTGAGATGGGATGCCACGGTGAACTAGTTACTGAGCCACAGCATCTCAGGCCGGCACTGGAGAGAGCTTTTAATTCAGGGAAGACTTCCGTGATTAATGTCATTCCTGATGATACTGTGGTGGCACCTCAGCTTCAAGGCAGAATCGAATACTACAGAAAACTTTTTGGTTAGAGCAAAAGGTCAATATTTGTTAAGAAAATAACCGGAATAGTAAAGAAAAACCGCATAGGGAGGTGACAGCAACATGGCTCGTCCACTCGAGGGAGTAAAGTGTGTATGTGTTATCATGTTTCAGCAGGCACCGGTAGCGTTTTCCATGATGGCGGACCTGGGGGCCGAGGTAATCAAGATAGAACCCCTGGAAGGTGAACTGGGTAGACAGCTTGGAGTGACCCCCAAGTTCCCGCTCAGTCCCTACTTTGAGACGAACAACCGTGGTTTCAAGTGCATAACACTGGACCTTAAGACAGAGAAGGCCAGAGAGATACTCTATAAGCTGGTAAAGGATGCCGATGTCTTCGCCCAGAACTTCCGTCCCGGCGTAGCCCAGCGCCTTGGTTGTGGCTACGAGGACCTGGTTAAGGTCAACCCCGGCATTGTTTATCTCAGCTCATCAGCCTATGGTCCAGATGGGCCAAACGCCATGTTGCCGGGAACTGATGGGGTAGCCCAGGCGGCTGGCGGCATTTGCAGTACTTATGGCGAGGAAGGCAACCGCATAGTGACCGGGCAGGTCGCTGTGGCGGATGAAACCGCTGCCTTTCATAGCTTTCAAGCGGTAATGGTTGGCCTGTACCACAAGCTGAAGACTGGTGAGGGCCAGTTGATTGAGACCTCATTGCTTGGCAGCCAGATTCGCCTGATGGGCTTTTCTATAACACGAGTTCTCTTCACTGGTGAACAAACCCCACGCAGTCGAATGCGTATGTTCGCCGGCAAGGCACCGAACATGACTGCCAGCTTCAGTGACAGGGATGGCAAACCCTTTATGATTCAGGTGGTTGGTGAAGAGCGCTGGCGGAAAGGCCTAGAAAATGCTGGCCTTGCCGAGGAGCTGGACAGAGTTGGTTGTGCCAAGTTAGGGGATATTGCGACTTCTGAGGATACGAAGAAGACCTTTTTGGATACCATGGATAGACTGTTTGCTACTGATACCAGGGAGCACTGGCTGAAGTTACTGCGCGGGGCCGATGTGATAAGCGCCCCGCTCAACACTCTGGCGGAAGCAGCCGCCGACCCTGATGTCATCGCCAATAAATATGTTATTGAGGTTGATCACCCCAGGGTGGGAAAGATAAAAGAGGTCGGTTTCCCCTGGAAATTCTCAAAGACACCGGCCAAAGCCGGAATCGCTCCTGAACTGGGTGAACACAACAACGAGGTGTTAAAGGGATTAGGTTATTCTGATAAGGATATAAAACAGCTCAAAGATGAAGGGGTAATTTAAAACCTCTGGCAGTGTCTGGGTAAGGTCAGGTCTGTTCCTGTATCATTATCAAGGCACCAGGGAAACCATCCGTAGTATCGGCATGAGGAGTAAAAAGCATACTTCCTCTTCAGTGTTTGCCGCTGCTTATTATAGCAGAGATACGCTGCGGACATTGAAGCGGTTCACCGTGGCTGTTATAATGCCCTCGTATCAATCCCTTCAGGAGGTGATTCATGCCCAGGTATCCGGTTACAATGGAGGTTAAGGAAATCCGTGACCAACCTCCACCCATGTGCCCTGTTCATAAAGTGGGGGACAAAATAGTCATTAATAACGGCTGCTTAGAAGGGAAGATTTGCTTGCCTGTCCTTAGCCAACAGGTTGCACGCCTTTACGGTTTGGTCAATGGTATGGCCTCAGCTAATGTCATAACCTATCGTTGCCCCGATGGAGGGAAAGTAATTTACGAGATACGCCGTGATCCGGACCACTGGTGGAAAGATGCCCTATCTCCATTGACTGAGGCCGAGGTCAAGCCCTACATTCCATAAGCAGCGTTGAGTACGAGGGTTGCCTTTGTCACTGCTTATTCTGGAAAACATTGCACACGACACAGGTAAAGTGCTGACATCTTACCTATTTCGTATTGATACACTCTGTTTGAAAAGGCCTTTTTGAGAAGTACTAGACTCGAGTCCTAACTATTTAACTCTTCAGAATAATAAACAAATATGCCGTAATAACTATTTGGGAAAATATAGTGGTACAATCACTTGTGATTAGACCAGCCCCTCGCTATTATTTAAGGATAGCCAGTGGACTATAGTTCCAATGACATAGACAAGTCATTAGTATAGTTAATCTAAAGTAAGGAGAACAAAAATGGTCAGTAAAAGAACCCGGGAGCTTATAAAGGCAGATGCTGAGCATGTGGTGCATGGTATGTACACTGTCGGCCGGAACATGGGTATAGTCATGGAAAAAGCCCATGGCATATACCTGGTAGACACCGAGGGCAAGGAGTATATTGACCTTTCGTCGCAGCTGATATGCGTCAATCTGGGCCACCGGCGACAGGAAATCATCGACGCCGTGACCAAAGCCATGAACGAGATAGACTTCGTGACCACTTTCTTCGGTGTTACCAATCCGTACATCGTCGAAGTAAGCGAGAAACTGGCTAAACTAACGCCGGGAGACCTGAATCACTTCCACTACACCTCGGGCGGTGCCGAGGCTGTAGATTCGGCAGTTAAGATGGCCCGTTTCTACTGGAGCCGGAAAGGACTGGCCGGTAAATATAAAATCATCAGCCTTTACGCTTCTTATCACGGTTCGGCCGGGATATCGACGAATGTGACTGGCCTGGGTCGCGGCGCCAACCAGAACCCATTTGGGCCGGTATCCCCCGGCTTTGTCCATGTGGCTCCGCCGTATAGCTATCGCTGCATGTTCGGGGATGTCCCCGATTGTGGTCAAGCAAGTGTCGATTACCTGGAGTCAGTAATCCAGGCGGAAGGTCCGGAGAGCATTGCCGCTTTTATTGCGGAACCGATAATGGGGGCGGCGGGCATGATTGAACCGCCACCCAAATGGTGGCCCCAGGTGGCGGAGCTCTGTAGGAAATACGATATTTTGCTCATCGTTGATGAGATCATGTCCGGTTTTGCCAGGACGGGTAAAATGTTCGCCTGCGAGCACTGGGGTGTCAAAGGTGACATGATGACCATGGCCAAGGGGATTGTCAACTCGGCGTTGCCTTTTGCCGCGGTAGCCCTCAACGATAAGGTTTACGATGTGCTAAAGGATAACATGCTGGCGCACGGCTTTACCTACAGCGGACACCCCATCGCCGCAGCGGCCTCCTCCGCGGCTTTGGATATCTATGTGAGAGATAATGTCGTGGAAAATGCCGCCAAAGTAGGTAAACATATCAAACAACGCCTCGAAGCTGAATTTGTACCCTTATCCTGCGTCGGGTATGCTGACGGCCGCGGTGTTTTCCAAGCGCTGGAACTGGTTGAGGATAAAAAGACCAAAGAGCCAATTGATCAGCCGACGAAAGAAAAATTCTGGCAGGATTTGTTTGACGCGGGCATTTTCACACGAGTTATTGGCTGGATGGGAAACAGGATGTTCATCTGTCCACCCTGTACCATCACTATTGAGGAGATAGACAAAGCTCTTGATATCATAAAGCCAATAGTAGCCGGGCTTGAACTCAAATAATAGTTTAATAATTCGACAAAAGCAGGCCTAACTCGCTAAAAGACGGGCGACCTTTCTACAAAGTGAGGCATTTCTAATGAGAATCGTGTCTACTATGGCGTCCCTGGCGAGATTCGAACTCACGACCCGCTGCTTAGAAGGCAACTGCTCTGTCCAACTGAGCTACAGGGACGCGAGAAACAAGCGGAGGGCAATAACCTCCTTTTTTAGCTTTGAAAACCTGTATTGATATATTGACAACTTGTATGGACATATTTACAACCACCGTTCGAAAAAGGAATCAACTCTAAAAGCATCCGCTCAAAAAGAGCGGCTGCCTTTTAAGAAATCCTCATAATTTCACCTCCTTTAACTTTTCCTTGAAAAAAAACATTTTGAGCCTAGCGGTTAGTCTGCATTGTTATTGTAACAACGTGGATTGTTAAAGTCAACCTCTAGAGTGACATAAAAACTGGCCGATATTCTTGACTGATTTGGATATGGTTCATACAATAATGATAAGAACTTGAGGGCTAGGGAAATCTTGCAAGATGTCGAAGATAGTCGTCCGCATCGATCCAAAAAATGGGCAAAATTATATACCGCGACATATCCGGGAGGATGGATTTACGGGCGAGTGCGAAATTCTGGTGGGTGCGTTCACAATCACCTTCATCAAGCCTGGCACCAACCTGGCCGATGTCGACCAGTCACTGCAGATAGTTCGCCAGGATATCGCCCTGCGCACCCAACATGTGAAAACAGGAAATTCGCCGGCACCACCCTGGCCACTATTTGTGAAATTTAGCCGGGCCTGGCTGAGCCAGGAGACCGGCTATTCCAAGGGCTACCTCTGCCGCGTGGCCACGGGGAAAATCCCCTTGAGCCGGCCCTTCATTGAGCGGGTCTGCTTCAAGCTTAATGAGTCAGAGAGGAAGCTCTTCAACCTGGACGCTGGATAAGTTTTGGCCTAATGAAGAAGAGCCCCGGGATGGGCAGTCCTCGAGGCTCGGTTAAGGAGTTGGAGGAGTAATGACTAATTTGACATTACCACAGTCTCTCAGGTTGTGTCAAGAAGTAGCTACCTTTGACCCCAATATCCGGGCAGCTACGGGTCCAGAGCCCGCTGTCCTGCCGCTCGACGATCCCCCCCTGACCGACGGTGTCATGTGCATGACACCCGTCGTACAATCAAAATCTGGGCGCTTTCCCGGGCTTCTGAATACTACCCGGACCTCTGGTTTTGCCCTGCGGGGCAAAGAGTTTGCCGTCCAACCCCCGGAGCCCGCACCTAATAAACAATCAGGTGCGGGCTTTTCACGGCTCCCCAGGAGGTGACCCCGGTGAATGTTGAGAAGGCAAAGAACAGTTTCCTGGAGGCAAAGCGGTACCTGTCCCCGCGCACCCTGGAGCAGTACTCGCGGGCCCTGGATTACCTTGAGCGAGAGTGCCCGAAGATGCCGAAGAAACCCGATCCCCTCCGGGAGGCACTAAGCAGGGTGCCGAACAGCTGGGTGCGGGATGCTTACTGGCGGGTCTGGAAATCATTCTTTCACTGGTGCTGGTGGGAGTATGAAACTCCCAACCCCATGGCCAGGGTGCAGAGACCCCAGCTCGATGAGATTGAGCCCCGGGTCCTGGAACGCGACGAGCTGGCCATGGTGGTAGCGGCAGCCGTCAATCTCCAGGACAAGGCGGTAGTATCCCTGGCGCTCGACTCGGGTGTGCGGGCAAGCGAGTTCGGACGTCTACGCATCGCTGATATCAGCACTGACACCATTCGGGTGTGGGGAAAAGGGCGCAAGCGGCTTCGGGTGCCTATCTGCCCCGAGGTGCACCACCTGCTCCAGATACTGATAGACCATGACGGTCACGGTGGTCCGCAGGCTCTACTCTTTTCCGGCCGGAATGGGCAGCCCTTGTCTCGGTTTGCCGTCTATAGGATTGTGCGGCACTGCGTGGACCAAGCCGGTATCCCCGGCCCGAAGCGTGGCAGCCATTTGCTCCGTCACTCGCTGGCCACAAATTTCCTCGCCAATGGCGGTGACCTGGCAACTTTGCAAAGAATCATGCGCCACAAAAATATCGCCACCACCCAGAAATATGTCCATCTTACCATGCGTACGGTGGTCGAGCAGCATAACGAGTACTCGCCAGCGAGGGACGCTATCCGCGGTGCCCAGGGGAACCTCTTTGGCAATGGCCAGGCCGTTAAAGAGGCTGAAGAGATACTGAAGGAAGGGAGGTCTACGTGATAACACAGGCGCAGATACAGGGTCTCGGTGAGTTTGCCCGGTGGGGGTTCACCATGGAACATCCTGATGGCCACATTTTACTGTTAATGCACGACGGCGAACAGATAGCGGTGTTCAACCAGGCGGTGGCTACTCAGGAAAGCCTGCAGCGGGAATGTGCAAAGCAGCAACCTAATCTATTCGATTAAGGAGGGTCATGAGAAAAACCGCCCGGGGCAGAATAGTCCCCCAGAGCCGGTCAACAGACCCGCGAATTGGCCGGGTTAGCTTAAAGGCTGCCATTCTCTACGACAGAATGTGGATAAACGCCGATGACCAGGGCCGGCTCTCTGGCGATCCTGATGAAATCAAATACATTGTCTGCCCGAATCTTCCCGAGATCTCAAAGGAAGATGTCCCGAGCCTCCTGAAGGAGCTGGCCGATATAAAGCCAGGCTTAATACTGTTATACCCCACATCAAAGACTGAAGCTATCCAAATGATAGACTGGTGGGAAGAGCAAAAGCTACAATGGGCGTCACCCTCAAGCAATCCACCCCCAGAGGGCTGGACGGACCACGTGCGCTACCATCTCACCCCCAAGGAAATCATAACCGAGAACTGGCCGCCAGCGGTACTACCTAGTGTACTACCTAGTACCCTGCTGAAGTCCCCCTTAACAACCCCCTCTGATAAAGATAAAGAAGAAGAAGAGGAAGAGGAAGAGGGAAAAGTAGCTAGTACCGCCTCAGCCTCACTTCTTACCGATATGCCGCTTTTTGAATATCTTGTCGAGGTCTTACCCCAAGCGTTCGGTAAAAAACCTAACAGCCGTGAGACTGCTCAATTGAGAGATCTGGGAAAAGAAATATCCTCGGCGGGCGGCGCCACGGCAAAGTAGGTATATGAAGCGTACACGGAAGCCTGTTCGCAAAATAAATTGAGCGTCAGCTATGTCAGGGCAATACTCCTCGACTGGCTGGGAGTGGAAAGGGCCAGATAACTAGGTTACAAGAAATGGTTACAACAACGGAGCAAAAGTTTCAAGAATGTACTAACTGTGGCGAAGAAAAACTCCTTTCTAGTTTTTATCAAATAAAACAGAAACGAAAGGACTTTAAAAACGAATACGTTTTTAAGGTTTACTATCGCAAAGTATGCAAGGCTTGTGAATTTAAAAAAAGACAAAATAAGAAGTTTGAAACAAAGGCAGCCAATGCCATTTATAATCATGCTGAAGCATTGGGGTTTACCGTTTCACAAATGTCTGAATAAAGGGGCAAAAAGGGGTTAATGTAGAAAGTAGTAGGGTTTCTGTATTAAAAAGCGGCCAATCTGCTAACAGAAACTCTGAAAACGCTACAGAAATGCCACAAACTAAGAGATTAAAATGGCGGAAAATAGGCAGTGAGGAGGTTGATATGGCACGTGCAAAAAGCTACTGGTGGACGGTGTCTTTTGTGGACTGGGGGAAAGTCCGAGCGGCCAAGTCTCGCTGCGAGAATCGATGCGCCTGTTTTAACTATAATTTGGGTGGCTGCTCTCTCGGCCTTCTGGCCAATCTACAATGTGACCGTTTCACTGAGAAGGGAAAGCGCAATGAAAAGGTACGCAGAACCAAACAAAGAGTTTAAGGTTCAGCCCAGGGGGACATGGACAGAGATTTATTCTATTACACTTGAGGTTTGGATGAGTTGGTTGAAGGGAGAAGAAGAAAAATACATCGACCCGGAATTGCTAACCTTGATTCAAAAATTAAATGCTAATGGCTTTATAACCCATTCTTGTTGTGCGGGGCATGATGGCCATCCCGGAATGATAGCTTTTTATGGGTTATATACTAAGGCCGATATTGAAGAGTTGTTAGCGCCGTACTATCTGAAGATCATCGACTATTCACTCCGGGATGATGAGTTTTACAAAAGAGAGGAAGCAACGAGGGCAAGATCCCCGGAATATGTTAGTCCCAATAATAAGTATTTGCCTCACACCGTTGTCATATTCCAAGGAGTAGGTCGAAATAAAAAACGAAAACATCTGCACGGTAGGCAGCTAGTTTTAATAGGGAAATGACATTGAAGGCTGGAGATGATCTGAGAGGACGCCCTGAGCCCGGGCAGCTGGAGCAGCTAATTGCCGCTGCCGGTAATCCCAGGGACAGGGCTTTTATTGCTCTCCTGGCGAGAACCGGCATCCGTATTTCTGAAGCTATCAAAGTTGAGATAAGTGATATTGACCGTAAGAGGGGAACTTTAACCATCGTACACTTGAAAGAGCGGGTGAAATTGAAATGCCCAAACTGCGGGGAGACTTTAGGCAAACGGCACCTCTTTTGCCCAGGGTGTGGAAATAAGGTAGCCCAAGCTATACGGGAAAAGATTGGGCGACGGAGACGACGAATAATACCGGTTGACCATAATACCTTGCGACTTCTAGATGAATATCTGGAATGGCGGCGCCAATTTCCTTATCGTGGGCCATTGGTGTTCCCGTTTACTCGCCAACGTGGCTGGCAGCTGGTTGAAAGAATTGGGCGGCGTGCGGGGATAGCAGGGCTTCATCCCCATAGCTTGCGTCATTTGTTGGCAACACGATGGGCAGATATGGGTCTTGATGTGAAGAAACTCCAGGTGCTACTTGGCCATGCAAGCATAGCCACTACCATGGAATATGTTGATTCTAATTTTGAGCAACTGCGATCCGAATACGAAAAATTATGGGGAAGGGAAGAATGAGAAAACGGAATCCTCCTCAAATAACCGGTTTTTGGGGACGAGGCGCCAGTGAGTATCGCCCTGGCTTGTTTACCAAGAAGTATTTTGAAGAGCACGGAGAGACCTGTGCTGCCGATGTCTTTCGTGCATTGAAAGAGGACTTGAGGCGTATAAATAGGGAGAGGGTCGAAATAGGTGATAGACCCATCAGGGGAGGCACCTACAACTCGTTTGCAAAGTACTGGCATTGGTTCAAATTACTCGGCTTAATCGAGCCTGTCGATAGGGCGGAGCCAGCTATATACGACTTCCTAGAGGAGCGGGTGTTCTACAGATTAACCGATAAGGGCAAAGCTGAAGTAATTGCCTGGGAAGACCCGGTGAGGGCGGCACACCCGGAGTTTGGCTAAACAATGTTCAAACTCCAAACCGATTTTATCATAGAGCGTAGTCCAACCAGTCCAGCTCAGTCCAGCACCTGTTGCTCAACTTGACAAGTGTAAGCGCAGTCGCTTATACTAAAAGCCAGTGGAAATAAGATTCAGCCGCCATGCCAGGAATAAACTGAGGCTGTATAAGTTAGCCCCGGAGGAGATCGAAGAGATCGTTACCTCTGGGAAAAGGCTTAATCGGGGAGATAAGTGGGAATCTCAGCATGGGAGACTAAAGGTAATATGGCTGATGGTAGGCTCCTACGCCCTGGTGGTCACTGTAATTAAAACCAGATAGAGGTGAGAGATGGTAAGAGAAGCAAAGATACAAGAAATACCAAAGGGTGCTTTGAAGATTGAGTATGACCCCGAGGTTGATATTGTCACCATTTACCTGCAAACACCTGAGACCTCATTGAGTCATAGTAATGAGGCAACCCCTGGAGTGATACTCAATTATGCCAGAGATGGCAGCCTTTCTTCAGTAGAGGTCCTTGACGCTAGTAAGCTTTATTCCCCCGGGCAACTGGCAGCTTGCAGCGTTGACGAATTTATCGACCTGAAAATGGCAGCCCAGCTGGCTGGGATTGCGCCAGTTACGCTGAGAACGCAGGCAGAGAAGGGAAGGCTGTGGGGGATAAGGCTTGGTGGCCAATGGGTGACTACGCGGGAACGACTTCAGCACTACCTCGACAGCCGGGCTAAGAGTGCCAGAGCTGCTCTTCCCCCTTAAATATTCTTGTGCCCTCAGGGTGTCGCTGCATATTTAATTCCTGTGTATGGAATACCAACTCGTTCCATCTATTGTCTTTTTATCAACCAGACCTTTTTTAACCAACTCGCCAAGAGCTCCTCCGATACTTAGAACGGTGCCTACAGCATAAAGAATCCTTTTACCTGTACTTTCTGGTGGGTGCCATTCGCCTATACCCTTAGCTACTTCATGACATTGATATGCCTCCTGAGGGTGTTGCTTCAAGAATTCAAGTATCTTGTACTCCGTTTGGTCTAATTCTTTGTCAAACCGCTCTCTAGGTATTGGCATTCTATCCTCCTCCTTCTTATTTTACTGGCTCGCCTGGTGCTACTTTCTATACCTCTTTTTTATGTATATGCCAGCCCATTTCATATGTGGACAGGGCATACTACGATAAGGCTGCGTAAGCTTTTCTAGTATCTCACAGGTGGTGCATGTGCCTTTACGGGCTGTGTTTTCATGGAGCACGGTAGCTTTAATGCTACTTGTAAGTGGACAACCGGGTGGAAAACCTCTAGCCATAGTTTAACCCCCTCCTTATTTATTTTGTTCTTGTGCCCTCAGGGTGTCGCTTCATATAAACAAGCACTCTGACCACTTGAACATTTTACCCTTCCTTTATACTTTGAGGTTCAATTTAGGTATCTCTTTCGAATAGGCTCAATCTTCACCGCTTGCTTTTCCAGGACAAGGCTATCGCCAACTAGTTGCAGAATGAAGGGCAGCCTTGCCTGAAAGTATGGCCCCGATGTGTGAAGGTCACGCCACTCCACGAGTAATGTATACTCACCAGCTGCTTTTTTTAAGGCGTCACACAGTTTCATTCCTAGTGGACCATACTCAAAAATCTCCGATAGGAAATTCAGTATCCTGGTATCTCCCGGAACCAAGCAATCTACCCTTTGGTGCTCCTTCCGCTCGCTGCCGCTAACTAGGAAAGCGTCGACCTCTAGCGCTGGGCCGTTCCCCAAGTTCAGAAGCTGAACCTCTAGACTAGTCATCCAGACAATGTTTGGCCATATTACCGGTTGCGAAGCGTTAAGCCTTTGCTGCCTCAGTTCACTTAGCATTCCTTGTGTAATCATCACGTATATCGTAGTAACAGCGACAAGAACTGGAGTGAACCCCTGAAGCTGGACACAATGGGGTAGGAAGGTTTGGCAGGGTCCAAGTATAATGAATGAAAGAGAGGACCTTGCCATGAAGAATCAGAG